>VOFE01002327.1_pt1 | contig 26001 bp, 41 predicted proteins | sample 5384071 | NCBI WGS metagenome assembly VOFE01 (sample SAMN12384724, study PRJNA508395) | human gut metagenome | isolation source: healthy gut D | host: Homo sapiens
TGGTGAACACCACCGGCTGCGGGGACGCCTTTATGGCCACCTACCTCGGCAAGGCCGGGCGCAAGGTCGCCAAGGTCTCCCGCCGCGATCTGCCGGTCATCTGCGCGCGCGGCGCGGACGGCGCGACCACCGTTACCACGACGATGATGATCGCCCATATGGCGGGCATCCAGGTCTTTGCCACCGGCGGCATCGGCGGCGTGCACCGCGGCGCCGAGACGACCATGGACATCTCCGCCGACCTCGAAGAGCTGGCGCAGACGCCGGTCATGGTCGTGTGCGCGGGTGCGAAGGCCATCCTCGACCTCGGCCTGACGCTGGAATATCTCGAGACGAAGGGCGTGCCCGTGCTCGGCTACGGCACGGATGAGCTGCCCGCGTTCTATACCCGCGAGAGCGGCCTCGGCGTTGACGCGCGCATCGACACGCCGGAGGATCTGGCCGCCGTCTTCCAGGCGCAGCGCGACCTGGGCCTCAAGACCGGCATGCTCGTCACGAACCCGATCCCGCAGCAGTATGCCATGGACAAGACCGTCATCGACAAGGCCATCGATCAGGCGCTCGCCGAGAGCCATGAGCAGGGCATCCACGGCAAGGAGACCACGCCGTTCCTGCTTGCCGCTGGCGGGATGACATCCCCTATGAGGGGAATACGCGCGCCCCATCACCATCGGCGACCAGGTCTGGCTGGGCGCCGGGGTCATCGTCAATCCCGGCGTCACCATCGGAGACCGGGCGGTGATCGCCTCCGGTTCCGTGGTCACCCGGGATATCCCCTGCCGACAGCCTGGCCGCCGGGGTCCCTGCGGTCGTGAAAAAGCGGCTCAACTCGGTTTAAAAAGCGCGGCGGATGCCCCTGAAAGGCGTCTGCCGCGCTTTTACTCACTTGCTCAGTACGAACAGATTGCTGTCGGTGACGAAATTTGCCACGCTGTACAGGACCAGCACCTGGTCGATGTCGTTTTCCGCGATATACTGGGTGAGAGGGGTCTTATTGTATCTGGGGTCAAAGAGATGGACCTCCGAAAAATCCGCTGTGAGGAAGGGGGCCAGACTGTCACTGTAGGAGTCCCGACCACCAGCAGCTTCGGCGCGTCCGTATGGGCGGTCTCCAGTACCGTCAGGGGCTTGTTGCCCCCCAGGAAAAAGGCGTATTTGTCCTTCTCCTCCAGCTTGGGCCAGTCATAAAGCACGCCCTCCTCGGGCTGTGTCCCGGACCAAGTCGTGGCTGTGATTCCCTCCTCCGGCACATAGATGTCGATGGAATCGGGCTTCATCCAGCGCACACCGGAGGTCGAAAAGGTCGTGCCGTTGAAACCGTGGACACCGTCGTCCTCTGATAGCTGTCCAGCGGCGCCGCCGCCAGCCCCATGGCGTCCATCAGAGACAGCGTAGCCGTAGTAGGCCCCCAGACTGGTCCAGTGGTGGTCCAGACGATAGTAGATCTCCTCTCCGGCGTGGGCCCGGGCACGGAGGCGATATTCCCCAATTGGCCTGCGTGGCCGCCTCCGCCTGGCTGAGGGATCGCGTTTTCATCGGCGTTGGGCGCGCCGCCGGAGCCGGTCCGCCCACAGGGATACCTTCCCCGGGATCGGGGAAAAGTACACCGGGATCTCCACATTTCCGGAACCAGCCGGACAGGGTCATGTGCCAGCGCCGCCAGAACTCGGTGATGGAAGCGGAGATATAGGGGTAGTTGAAGTTTGCAGGGAAGTCGAAGCCCAGCATCTTGCCCATGCCGATGCGGCCCGGCGCCAGGCCGAAACGGGAGCACACCGCCAGCCGGGCGCCCCGGTCGTCGCCTCTGCGCTTGCACCGCCCCACCAGTATTCCGTGGGTGTAGTCGATGACGGTGATGACGATATAGACCGGCTCCCCATCCATAAAAAAGGTTGAAGACCAGCAGCACCCCGTTCCGCCAGCGCAGGGCGTCACATAGTAGATCAGCAGTACAACAGGCGCCAGGAGGCTGGGCGCTTCACCTCTCATATCATAGTGGATGGGGTCGGGCTCTATTATATCCGCTTTTCCGGTTTTGTACAGCAGCCGGCGTTCCGGCCTCCGGGCCGCGTCTTCCTTTGACGGGATAGGTCAAGTTCCTCGAACAGTCCTCGAACTTCCTTCTTGCGGCCGATGGTATAGGCCAGGCCGGCTGCCGCCATGGAGGCTCAGGGCCAGCAGGCCGAGGGTCGTAGTGGGATTCACCGCGCTGCGGCCCATGGTGCCGGTCTGGGGCAGGTTGCCCATAGCGGTGGGGTCGTCCACGATGGTCACTTCGTCGCCGTCGCCGGTAGCGATACCGCTGCCGTCGTCCAGAGGCGTCTTGTCGTCGATGATGTCGACGTCGTCGCCGGGGTGGGATCGAGGGGGCGTGGGATCGGGATCGATGTCCGTCTCCCCTGACGTACCAGACGATGATCTCCTTGTCGCTGTTCATGTTGCCGATGACATCGTCGCCGGTGATATCGGTGACGGTGTAGCCGGAGATGGTCTTCTCGGTCTGGGCGGTCACGTCATAGCTGCTGCCCTCGGCCTTGCGGGTGGAGTACTCGCTGGCCAGCACCTCCTCGGTGCCCTCCTCCAGGTACTTCACCACCAGATCATAGCGGGTGGTGGGATCGGGGCCAGGGCCAGGGCCGGGATCGGAGGACTCCTCACGCAGCTCGTAGACCAAGGTGATGACGTACTCATGGTTGGCTTCGACGAGCTGCGCCCACCTTTTCCACATCGGCGATCACCACGGTGGGCGTACCGCTGACGTACTGGTAGCTGCTCATTTCGTCCTGGCTCTTGTAGGCGTCGGTGTCCAGGTTGGTGATATAGGCATTGGCCTCGCCGGACTGGAGCTCGCCGGTCTTGGTCACGGTCTTGCCACTCTGGAGCACGTCGTCAGGTAGTAGTTGTAGACGCGGTCACGGTAGCAGTACTTGTCGGTGCTGGTGTAGGTGTTGGTGACGTTCAGGCCGTCACACTTCACCTCGTAGTAGTCGTTGCCGTACTTCACCAGCCTCACGGCGGCCACGCCGTCGCTCTCCACAGAGGTGGAGTCGTAAGCGCCCACCTCTTCCACAGTGTAGGTGATGGGCTCATAGGCGCCGTCGTACTTGGCAAGGCCAGTAAAGGTGTGGGTCACTTGCCCTCGGCGTCAGCCTTGACCTCCACGGGATCGCCGCTCTTCACGTCGTTGGCCAGCAACTGGAGCTGGATGGTCTCCGGCAGGGTGACGTTCTCAATGTTCTCCCAGGTCTTGGTGGCAGTGACGCTGAAGGTGTGCGCATCCTGCACGGTATTGACAAAGGTGTAGCTGTTGCCCACGGGCTCACGGACCTCCACGGTGTAAGTCTCGCCGCCCAGGGTGATGGTGCCTTCGGCAGGCGTGAACACGCCGTCGGCCACGGTGCCCTCTTTCACGGTATAGGTGTAGCGGCTGCCGCTGCCGTCAAACTTGTCGACGGGGGGAAGGAGGCGCTGCCCAAACCGCGTCGGTGGCCTGGGCCGCGGTCATCTCGCCGCCGGTGATGGTCTGGATGGGTGTGGTCTCGCTGTTCCGGAAGAGGCCGAAGGCCACGTCCGCGCTGGTGGGGCCGTTCCAGATCTTGCTCACCGAGTAGGTGACGGTGGAGCCTCCGGTCTCGCTGTCGCGGGTGTTGGTGATCTGGCCGCCGGCAATGAGGATGGTGTAGGTCACGCCGTCCAGCTCAATGCTGGCCCCGGCGGGGTGAACACATCCCCAGCCACGGTGCCCTCCTTCACGGTGTACTGGATGGGGGTCTTGCCGTCCGTGGCGTACTTGGCAGATCGGTGAAGGTATGCTTCCAGGTATCGGAGGTCAGCTCGGCGTACTTCAGGAAGGTATCGCCGGCATACAGGCCCACATAGATGCTCGGGCCGGTCGCCGTCGGCGTTGCCGCCGTCGTTCCAGGCCTTGATGACCTCAAAGCTGGTCTTCCAGTAATCAGGGACAAAGGCATTGGTGAGCTGGTAGCCGTTGGACTTCACGCCGTCCGTGGCGGTAAAGCCGCCCACGCTGTCGGTGACGGTGTAGACGTACTCCTTGCCGGTGGTCAGGTCGTACTTGTCCAAGCCCTCGAACGCATAGTTCCAGCCCTCGGCGGCAGTGATGACGCCCTCGTCAATCTTCTCGCCGTTGCGGTTGAGGATTACGGTGACGGTCTCAGGCAGATTCTCCCCCTCGGGAACGCCCGTCCACGCCTTGGTGCCGGTGATGTCGAAGGTGCTCTGCCCGATGGTATTGGTGAAGCTGTATGCGGTCTTCTCATCATTGACAGTCTTGTCAGTGGTGTAGCCCTCCACGGCGACCTCCACCACATCGTAGGAGGCGGCGGGCTTGGGCAGGGTAAAGGTGTGGCTGTCGTCACCGGTCAGCTCACAGGAGTCGACCACGGTATCGCCGTCCTTCACCTGGAAGGTAGCCTTGCCGGTGGCGGCCTCCGTACCGGGGCCCTTCCAGGTCTTGCTCACGGTGATGGTGACCTGATCGCCGTCCAGGGTGTTGAGGGCCACCAGCTCGGCGGCGCCGTCGACCAAGGTGACATTCTGCTTGGGATAGGTCACGCCGTACTCGGCGCCGTCCTTGCCGGCGATGGTGGTGACCTGATTCTCGGTCACAGCGCCCTGCTCGGCCACGGTGTAGGTGTACAGCTTTCCGTCGGCGTCATAGACGTCAAACGTCTCTTCAAAGGTATAGGTAGCGGTGTTCACGGCCACTGCCTCGGGGGGTCTCGTCCAGGCCGTAGATGGGGTCGAAGGTCACGGTCTTTTCAAACGCAGGGTCGGTTTCACCGTTGGAGGAACGGGTGACCACCAGGGTCACGTCCTCGACCGGACGGGTGTCGTAACTGTTGCCGTCGTCCTCCCAGGTCTTGGTGACGGACAGGGTGCCGGCGGCAGGCTTGATCTGGTTGGTCAGGTTCTGCTCAAAGGTGCCGTCGGTAACGTTGTAGTCCGTCAGGCCGTCGGTGACCTTGTAGGTGATGCTCTGGCCCTCCAGCTCTACGCCTTCGGCGACCAGCGCGGCGATGACGCTGTTACCCGCGGTGTCCACGGCGTACTTGGGCAGAGAGCTGAAGGCTGTAACCCCAGTCGCGGCTCCCGGTCGCAGGGGTCCTGCTCGCCGATGGTGTCGACGGCCACGGTGTACTCGCCCCGTCCACGGTAGCGATGAGGAAATCTCCACGGTGTCGTCATAGTTCCCCTCGGGATTCTTCCATACCTTGGTCCCGGAGAGGGTGCCGTAGTAGTCCTGCTGGATGGTGTTGGTGACAGTGCCGCCGCTGATGCTCACGGTATAAGCGCCATTGGCGAGTTCCACCACGCCGGTGCTCTTCTCAGCGCCGGTCGGTCCAGCTCCACCACGCTGTAGGTGATCTTGCCTTCGGCATCGTAGCTGGGCAGGTTGAGGGTGGCCGCCCAGGCCGTGGTCTCCACGCTGTCCACAGTGCCGTCCAGGGTCACGTCCTTCACGGAGCCGTCGGAGCCCTTCACCCGCAGGGTGACAGCTTCGCCAGTCTGGTCCGGCGTATTCCAGATCTTCTTCAACTGGATGGTGTCTTCACCGTTGCTCACGTTAACCAGGTTCATGCTGGTGCCGCTCACCAGGTCATAGCCGGAGGCGCCGGTCTCGCCGACCACGCCGTAGGTAATGGTGGTGTTGTCGTTGATATCCCTGGTGGGAAGGCTGGCGGAGCCGGTCCAGGTATCACCGTTCTTGGTGACCTTGATCTCATGCTGATACGCGCCGGTGCCGTCAAAGACGGGCTTATCGTTCTGATCATAGCCCGTGATGCGGTCCACGGTGACGGTGATCTCGGTCACACCGGCGGGGGGGCTTCGGGCACCCAGGTCTTGGTGAGGTTCAGGGGCAGGTCCTGGGGCTTGTAGTAGTTAATCACCGTCATGTCCTTTTTTGTTCTCCGCGTCGGAGTACACGACGGTATTCTTGCTGTCGGTCACGGTGACCTTGCCGTAGTCCACGGTGACGGTATAGGTCTCGGCCTTGGACTGGTCAAAGTCGCTGTTCGCGGGCACGGTCTCGGTCATGGTATAGGTGTGCCCGGAGGGATGTTGGAGATGGCGACAGTGCCGTCCACGGAGGTGCCGGAAGCGGCAGCGCCGCAGTCATTGCAGGCGAGCGTGAACTGCGCGCCCGTCACGGCGTTCCCCTGACCGTCCTCCTTGCGGAAGCTGAAGCTCCCCAGGAAACCCTTCACAGTGGGGACATCGAAGGTCAGCCACTGCACATTAGTGCTGTCCTTGCCGATGTAATACTTGAGGGTGGTGGTCCTGTTGTGGGATAGGCCGCGCTCTCAGAGAAGCCGTTAAAGGTGTTGTCCAGCTTCACATTGTAGGAGAGGGTATAGCGGTACTGGTTCTTGCCGATCTGCTCCGGCTTCACCTTTGGGATCCAGCAGGTTCCATGTGAGGGTATCCGTCTTCTGATCGTAGAAAGCGCCGGGGTGGCTGGCGGAGGTGAAGTCAGCCCAGTCGATATGGTCGCCCATGGCCACGTCGCCGATGGGATCGCTCACCAGCCACACGTTGGTCTTCTCAATGATCTCTGGCTGAACTTCCGGAACATCTCGCCCAGCTTGCTCAGATCGCTGTCGCTGACGGTGTTGTAGTGCTTGATCTCCGCGCCCGCCTCATCCTCGGAGGCGATGTTCTTCATAACATGCTGGGCAGTTTTGCTGTCTTCACCCACCAGCACGGTGTAGATCTCATACCCGGCCTTGGAGGGTGCCCTCCTTGACAAGGTAGGCCTGAGACAGGGTGGGAAGGATGGTGTCGGTCACCTTTTATTCTGATTCCCAACCGAAATAGAATGCTCATAGTCATATCTGCTAAACCCAAAGCCGCCCTTTCAGTGCGGTGTGCTGCTGCTGACCCAATCGTCTTAGAATTGAACTCGGTAATCCGGAAGCCGTAATCACCGCCGCCCACCTTGGGGATGCTGCTGCTCACCACGCCTGCAGTACCCTTTAGCAGTAGGTGGGCTCGCCGTCGCTGAGCAGGATGACGAACTTGGGCACTTTAGTGGCGTCGGCATCCAGAATGCTCTGGGCCATGGCCAAACCGGTGTTGGTGCCGCCGCCTGATGCCGTCGATTCTGTTTTTTATGGTCTGCTTGCCGGTCTTGTCCGTCAGGCCGATTACCTCGGTTGCGTAGTCGCTGAAAGAGACCACGGCGATCTGGTTGTTGCCGGCGGAGTTCTCCCCCATCATGGCGTCCACGAACTCCTTGGCGTCTTTAGCCGGGTACTGTAATTTTTGGGTCATACTGCCCGACTTGTCGATGACCAGGACCACATGGGCGCCGACCTCTTCCACATAGGTCTTGACCTCATCCTCGGTATCGACGGTCAGAGTGATCTTGAATTCGTTTTTCGCCGGTGGCTTCCGCGGTCTTCTGGACCTTTACGGTTTTGTTTTCGTTGCTCACCAGCTGGCCTGATGGACCACCTGGTCGGTGTCGCCCGCCGCGAACGCCGCCGTCGGCAGCAGTCCGAATACCATGACGAACGCCAGGAACAGGGACAACACTCTTTTCTTGCTGTTTGCCAACATGATTCTTCCTCCTAATCAGTTAGATGGCGTTGAAACCATGCGGCAGCCGGACGGGCCTAGCCTCGAGGCCTTAGCCTCCTGGGCTTTGCGTCCCGGCCTTTCGGCCAGTTTGCCTTTTTTCACGTGCGCTGGGTCGGCTTTTCTGTTTCGCTACGCCTCTCCCCTCTCTGGGGGTTCTTCCGTGTCCGGGCACCCTGCTCCAGTAAGGTACTGTCGATCAGCCTGATCAGTTCCAGAGCGCTTCTGGAAGGACTCCATCCGCTTCCCGTCCGTCCAGGTGACGGTGCCCTGCCATGTGGCGTTCTGGGTGTTCAGGATGCGTACGACGAAGGTCTCCCGCTCTCCAGTCTGCTTCATGCCTCTTGATCCCCCCCTTTGGACTGTCCGTTCCGAGATCACGGAGCCGTTTCCTGCGGAGTGTCTACAGCTTACCGCATCTCGGTTACATTTCAGTCACATTTACATTTTTTCTTTTGCATTTTATTTTTTCTTATTCTTTTTGTAACTTTACCGTCACATGTTCCCGTGCCCAGCTACCAGCATCAATATAGACCTCTTCGGTTACATCCGGGTCACATTCTTAAATTCACTCTTTTTCTCCTCCGCCTGTGCCCATCGGGGACAGACAGCGCGGCCCGGTCCCCCTCGGGAGACCGGGCCCGCCGCTCTTCTGTTATGGCGTCTCTTCCGCCTCCACATGGCTTTTGATGCGCTGCATGATCAGATCCAGGGCCACCAGGTTGTGGCCCCCTTCCAGCACCACGATGTCGGCATACTTCCGGGTGGGCTCCACGAACGGCTCGTGCATGGGCTTCACCGTGGTCAGATACTGGGTCACCACCGAGTCCAAGCTCCGCCCCCGCTTCTTCACATCCCGGGTGATGCGGCGGAGGATGCGCACATCGGCGTCGGTCTCCACGAAGATCTTGATATCCAGCAGGTCCCGCAGCTCTTTATTCTGGAAGATCAGGATGCCCTCCACGATGAATGACCTTTGGTGGGGCGGACCTCCACGGTCTCGCCGGATCGGTCATGGATGGTGTAGTCGTACACCGGACACCGGATGCCTGGTATCCCGGATCATCAGCCCGGTTCGAAGGCGTCCGGGTGGTCGTAATTGAGTCTGGTCCGCTCCTGGATCAATAGTTGTCGTGGTAGAGCCCGTGCTCAAAGGCGTCCGGGTGGTCTTGTGAGCCGGTACCCCCGGCGATCCCGATGATCATGGTGTCCATGCGCTCTCTTCGCCCCCGCTTTTTGTCTTTTTTCGATCTTCTCTCCATTATAAACGCCGGGGACGCGCTTGACAATGGAGAATCGTCAATTCTCTCCCTCTTGCGCGCCGCCGCCCGAGAGTCTATAATCCGGATGCACCGACAGCATAAAAAGGAGGGAAGCCTGTGGAGCTCAACGCCGCCGCCCGCGCCGCCTTCGACGCCATGCGGGAGGGCATCACCATCATCGACACCGAGGGCTGCATCGTCTTTGGAAACCGGGCCTATCGGGATTTTCTGAACAAAGAGGCCGGGGCGATATCGGCGAGATCGAGGGCTACCGGCTGCGGGATCTGCGGCCCGGCGCACGGCTTCCGGATGTGCTGGAGGCGGAGCGCCCATCCTCCACATCACCCGGCAGGAGATCCAGGACTTCTATTTCGTCAATCTCTACCCAATCTATCAGGACGGAGTCCCTGGCCGGCGGCCTCCGTGGTCACCTTCCTGGAGGACGCCTATCAGACCCAGGAGGAGCTGGAGGCCGTGGAGCGGCGCAGCCGTCAGGTCCTGCGCAGCATCAGCCGGGCCAACGGCGCGAAATACACCTTTGACGACATCGTGGCCGTCACCCCCGCAGCCGCCCAGGTCAAAGCCCTGGCGGAGAAGATTGCCGCCACGGACGCCACGGTCCTGCTGGAGTCGGAGAGCGGCACAGGAAAAGAGCTCTATGCCCAGGCCATCCACAATCACAGCCCCTCCGCCGGAGGGGGTCTTCGTGGCCATCAACTGCTCCAGCTTCAACCCCAACCTGCTCGAATCCGAGCTCTTCGGCTATGTGGAGGGGGCCTTTACCGGGGCCAAAAAAGGGGGCAAGCTGGGGGCTCTTTGAGGCCGGCGGCCGGCGGCACCCTCTTCCTGGACGAGATCTCCGAGATGGACCTGGCCTCCAGGCCAAGCTGCTCCGGGTGCTTCAGGAGCGCCGATCCGTCCGGTGGGCGGCGTCAAGGAGCTGGACACGGATGTGCGGGTCATTGCCGCCTGCAACGCGAACCTCCCGGACTATGTGGCCCAGGGCCGGTTCCGCAAGGATCTCTACTACCGGCTAAACACCTTTCCCGTCCACATCCCGCCCCTTTCGGGAGCGGCCCGGCGACATTCCCGCCCTGGCCGGCGCCATCCTGGACGACCTCTCCGCAAGCTCCACCGCAGCTTCTCCCTCACCGGGGGACGCGGTGATCCGCCTCCAGGCCCACGACTGGCCCGGCAATGTCCGGGAGCTGCGCAACGTGCTGGAGTTCTCCGCCTACCTCTCCTCCTCCGGCATCATCACGGAGGAATCGCTCCCTGACAGCCTGCCCCATGACCCCAGTCCGCCCCCCTCCTTACCCTGGCCCAGCGGACCCGCGCCTTTGAAAAGCGGGAGATCAGCCGCCTGCTGGAGCAGAACGGCTCCAGCCTGGAGGGAAGAAAAGACCGCCGCGCAGCTCGGAATCTCCTGGCCAGCCTCTACAACAAATTGAAGGCGTCGGAGATCTAAATTTTTAGAATTCGCTTCTAATTTGCTGGAACCGCCCATCTCAAAGACTTTTTTCCCCTTCCTGCACCGCCCCGGGCCTCCAGCTTCCAAAATTTTAGAAGTCCTCCCACCGGCCGGCTGTCCGACCGCCTACGGTCCAAAAATCCGAAACACCCTGGGGCATCAGGTGTTTTCCGGATTTTTTGCGCCCCGCTTCGGCAAAATTGGCACGGCCTTTGCTTTATACAGAGGTGCAAGCAACGTTGGAATTGGTTGCATTACTACAAGAGGAGGTTTTTGCATGTTAGCAGCACTCGGTTTCATCACGGTCATCCCTCATGCTTATCCTGATCATGACCAAAAGGCATCCCCGCTGGTGGCCCTCATCGCGGTCCCGGTCGTCACCGGCATCATCGCATGTTTCTTTATCTCGGTGGTCCCTGAGGGGCGCCCCCGAGGGAACCTAAGGCGTCGTTGACTTTGTCGCCAACTTCAAGTCCCTGGGCGACATGATCACCGGCTCCAAGGGCATCGGCTCTGTGGCCGCCACCGGCGTCATGTTCATTTTTTCCATTCTGTTCTTTGGTATCCTGACCGACGCCGGTACCTTCCGCCCCATCATCGGCGGCATCACCAGGATGATGGGCACCGACCCCGGTGAAGATCGCCATCGGCACCGCGATCCTGGCCATGTGCGTCCATCTGACGGCTCCGGCGCCGTCACCTTTCTCATCTGTGTACCCCCGCTGGTTCCCCTGTACGACGCGGTGGGCATGCGCCGCACCACGCTGGCCACCATTGTGGCGCTCTCCGCCGGCACCATGAACATTCTGCCCTGGGGCGGCCCCACCATCCGTGCCGCCACCGCCCTGAGCGTGGACGTGGTCAAAGAGCTGTTCATGCCCATCCTCCCCGCCGTGATCGTGGGCCTTGTGTGCGTGATTGTTTTTTCCGCCCCTGCTTGGTAAGCGTGAAGGCCCGCATCGGCTCTGTGTCCTTGGGCAGCGCCGCCGTCACCATGGCCGAGCTCACCGAGGAGCAGAAGGCCCCTGCTGCGGCCCCACCTCTTCCCCGTCAACCTGATCCTCATCATCGCTGCCATCGTGTCCCTGCTGTTCTCCGGCTTCGCCCCGCGGTGGTCTTTATGGTGTTCTACGTGCTGGCCACCGTCATCAACTACCCCTAACGTCAAGGAGTCAAGGCCCGCGTGGACGCCCACGCCAAGGAGTGCTTGATGATGTGCTCCGTCCTCTTTGCCGCCGGCTGCTTCACCGGCATCATGCAGGGCACCGGCATGATTACCGAGATGGCTGCGCGCCTCACCAGCCTCATCCCCGCCTCTCTGGGCCGCTTCTTCCCCATTATCACCGGCGTGATTGCCATGCCCGCCTCTCTGCTCTTTGACCCCGATTCCTTCTACTACGGCGTACTGCCCGTGCTGGCACAGACCGCCGAGGGCTTCGGCGTGGCCGGCGTCAACGTGGGTCAGGCCGCCATCCTGGGCCAGATGACCACGGGCTTCCCCTGGTCTCCCCCCTCACTGCCTCTACCTTCCTGCTGGTGGGCGTGTCCGGCGTGGACTTCGGCGAGCACCAGAAAGACCATCCCTCTGGTATGGCTGCTCTCCCCTCATCATGCTGGTGGTGGGCGTCCTCACCGGCGGCATCACCATCTGACAGAACGTCGATCCCTCCCTTACCGCATTTTACGATTTAGAAAGGAAGTTACGCTATGAAAACCATCCGTATCGGCAGCGGTGCGGGCTATGCCGGCGACCGGCTGGAGCCCTCCCTGGAGCTCATTGAAAAGGGCAACCTGGACTATATCAGCTATGAGTGCCTGGCCGAGCGCACCATCGCCATCGGGCAGCAGGCCAAGCTGAAGGACCCGTCCAAGGGATACAACGGTCTTCTGGAGCACCGCATGGAGAAGGCCCTTCCCCTGTGCTGGAAGCACAAGGTGAAGCTCATCACCAACATGGGCTCTGCCAATCCCCAGGCCGCTGCCCAGAAGTGCGTGGAGATCGCCCGCAGGCACGGCCTCCAGGGCATGAAAATCGCCTGCGTCACCGGCGACGATCTGCTGCCCGTCATCGACAAGTACATGGACACCGAGGTGTGGGAGACCCACAAGCCCCTCCGGGAGCTGCCCGGCGAGATCGTCTCCGCCAACGCCTATATGGGCGTGGAGGGCATTCTGAAGGCCCTGGATCTGGGCGCCGACGTGGTCATCACCGGACGTGTAGCCGACCCCGCCATCTTCATGGCCCCCCCATCCACGCCTTCGGCTGGTCGCTGGAGGACTGGGACAAGCTGGGCAAGGGGCACCATGATGGGCCACCTCCTGGAGTGCGGCGGCCAGGTCACCGGCGGCTACTTGCCGAACCCGGCAAGAAGGACGTGCCCGGCGTGGGGCACCTGGGCTTCCCCATCATCGAGATCGCCGAGGACGGCTCCTTCTTCGTCACCAAGGTGCCCGAGGCCGGCGGCATGGTCACCGTGGAGACCTGCTCCGAGCAGATCTGCTATGAGATCCATGACCCCGAGAAGTATCTGACTCCCGACGTGGTGGCCGCCTTCAAGCAGGTCAAGTTTACCGAGGTGGAGAAGGATAAAGTGAAGGTGGAGGGCGCCTCCGGCAAGCCCAGGACCGAGACCTTCAAGTGCTCCATCGGCTACAAAGGACTGCTACATCGGCGACGGCGAGATCAGCTACGGCGGCCCCGGCTGCGTCAACCGCGCCAAGCTGGCCCTGGAGATCCTCAAGGAACGCCTGAGCTGGTGGCCCCCGGCGTGTTTGACGAGCTGAAGTTCGATATCATCGGCTGCAACAGCCTGTACTGGAACCCCGACTTCAAGTACAATGAAGAGCCCAGCGAGGTGCGCGTCCGGGTGTCCGGCCGAGCCAAGGCCAGGGCCGACGCCGAGCTCATCGGCAACGAGGTGGAGGCCCTGTACACCAACGGCCCTGCCGGCGGCTGCGGCGCTGTGAAGCGCACCCGCGACATCGTGTCCGTGGCCTCCATTCTGGTGAGCCGCTGCGATGTTAAGCCCGAGGTCGAGATCTTTGAAGTCTGATTTCAAGACAGAAAGGAGGCATTTTCTATGAAACTCTGGGATATCGCACACTCCCGCACCGGCGACAAGGGCGACATCTCAATGTGTCCCTCATCGCATACGACCCCAAGGATTACGCCATGCTCTGCGAAAAGGTCACCGCTGAAAGGTGAAGGAGCACTTCAAGGGCATGGTCAAGGGTGAGGTGGTCCGCTATGAGCTGCCCAATATCCATGCGCTGAACTTTGTCATGTACGCCGCCCTGGGCGGCGGCGTGACCCGCTCCCTCTCCGTGGACATGCACGGCAAGGGCCTGTCCTCCTATCTGCTGGACATGGACATCTGAGTTTTTCCCCGCTCTTCCCACAAGAGCCGTTTTCCCCTTCTCTGCCCGGGCGGCACGCGTTTCCACCTTCGCGTGCCGCCCCTCTTTACGATATCCCCATAACAATAAAAATAGAGGAGGCAATGTATCCATGAGAAAGCGTACTCTGTCCCTGCTTCTGGCAAGCGCACTGTCGCTGTCCCTGGCGCTCCCGGCCTTGGCCGCCAGAGTCCGACACCCCCCCCGACACTACCCGGTTCTGACGGAGTCGGAGATCACCTATGTTCCCCTCCGGGCCATTGCCGAGGACCTGGGCTTCTCTGTGGAGTGGAATCAGGCCACCCAGACCGCCACCGTCTCCAACAGCGTCTACTCCATCCAAATCCAGCCGCTGCGGGACCACCTCCGTGAGCTATGTGGAGGAGCCGTCAGCGCGGCCATGACCATGAAGGACGACCGCATCTATGTGGACCAGTCCTTCTTCGAGCAGCAATACCTGGATGCCGACATCACCGTGGACGGCGCCTCTGCCACCGCGGCGGCCAGTTCCATGGCTTCCACCCGCAACACCATCCGTGCCAATGACTACGATGTAAAGAGACCTACGCGTATGAGCGGTATGAGGTCATGGTCCCGATGGATGACGGCGTGAAGCTGCGCACCGTGGTCTATAAGCCGGTCGGCGACGGCCCCTGGCCCACCGCCTTCACCCGCGGGCCCTACCCCAATCAGGAGGAGACCAAAAATACGCTGGGCGAGGAATATGCCAAGCGCGGCATGGCTTACGTCTATCAATACTGCCGGGGCAAGGGCGGTTCCGAGGGCGAGTATGTGGCCAACGTGGACGAGCGTGCCGACGGCATCGCCAGTCTGAACTGGCTCAACGATCAGGATTGGGTCAAAAGCATCGGCATGCACGGTCACTCCTACCTGGCCCTCACCACCTGGATCGTGGGGAGACAGCCTGCCTGATAAGGTAGAGGCCCTCCATGTCCAGTGCTACCAGGTGCTGCGCAATCTCTCCGTCAGCCACTCCGGACTGGTGGCCGTGGACAATATCACCGCCTGGACCCTCAGAACTGCACCGACAAGTACTCTATGATTTCTATTTGGAGTCCGCCCAATACCTCCCCAGATCAGCGTGGATACCGATCTCTGGGGCACCCTGTAGAGGGCTACGCCGACTGGGTCAATCATCCGGACTTTACCGACGACTACTGGAATGAAGGCGTCTGGGGCACCTGAAGAACGCCATCGGCAAGATCGACGTGCCCACCACCATCTTCGGCGGCTACTACGACCACCACTTCGAGGGTACCATCGAGGGCTGGAACCTGCTCAGCGATGAGACCAAAGCCAAAACCACATGGTGCTGGGCTCCTGGAACCACGGCTTCGGCTACACCACTGGCTGGAAGGGGTGGAGACAACTACGCCTACGATGTAAATACCGACACCTTCACATTGGTTCTACAGCATCATGGTCAACGGCAAGGTGCCGCCACCGGCGTGGACGCCTACGTGGTGGGCGATGACGAGTGGGTCCACCTGGACTCCCTTCCCCTGGAGGCGACGGGGAACTGACCTACTATCTCACCAAGGAGCCCGCCCAGTCCGACGGCACGGCCCTATCTCCTGTCTGGGGATAAGGCCGGGCGGTACCGTCTCTTATGCGACCCTGCCGACCCCAAGTGGGCCGAGGGCGGCGAGTGCTTTTTGAACAGCAACGGCGGCAGCAACGCGGAGAGCAAATACAACACCAAGGACCTGCGGGAAGCCATCCCTCTCCCCGGCGGGTTACCGCTCCGACGTCATCAGCTTCGTCAGCGATCCTCTGGCCGAGGACACCACCTGGCCGGAAACCTGGTGGCCAATCTCTTCGTCAGCACCGATGTGGAGGACACCGCTTTCACCTATACCATCAGCGAAGTGGACGCCGACGGCACCGCCCACAACATTAGAAACGGGCTGCTGACCCTGGCCTACCGCAACGACCGCTATGCACAGGCCGTCTACGACTATGTCCCCCGGCCAGGTGGTGGAGATGGAGATCGAGTCCCTGCCCATCGTCTGGACCGTCTCCGCCGGCAACCGCATCCGCATCGACATCTCCTCCTCCGATTTCCCCGAGTTCAGCAACCACGCACCAATACCGTGGGCAATTGGGCCGAACAGACCGAGACCAAGATCGCCAACCAGACCATCTACATCGGCGGCGAGTACCCCAGCTCGGTCACGCTGCCCACCTCTCCCTGGGCGCGTGGTCCCTCCCCTTTCGGGCTAAGTCCGGACTTTCTGTGAAGGTCCGGGGACTTTTTCCATCAGGGCAAACATCCCCTTTTCTGCATATACTAAAGGTGAATGCAGAAGGAGTGTGTTGCGTATGTGGGTATTGCCGGCTTCATTTCGTTCGACAGGGACAATGGCCGCCCCCAGTGGGCCATTGCCATTCTATGGGGAGGCGCTCAATCACAGGGGCCCCGATGACAAGGGCACCTGGCTCTGTCCCGCCGGGGCCCTGATCCACCGGCGGCTGGCCGTCATCGATCCGGACCGGGGCCGTCAGCCCATGACCCGGACCGGGACTGCGCGGAATATACCATCGTCTACAATGGAGAGCTCTATAACACGGACGCCCTCCGCCGGGGGCTTTCGGACCAGGGCTATCGCTTCGAGACCAGCTCCGACACCGAGGTCCTCCTGACCGCCTATATGGCCTGGGGAGTGGGAGGTCCCCGCCCGGCTGGAGGGCATCTACGCCTTCGTGATCTGGGACGGGGCCCGAAAGCAGTTTTTCGCCTGCCGGGACCGCTTCGGGGTGAAGCCCTTCTTCTACGCCTGGGCCGACGACGGGGCCTTTGTCTTCGGCTCCGAGCTCAAGGCTCTCTTCCAGTATCCCGGCCTTACGCCCAGGATGGACGCCGCCGGATGGTGCAGTACTGGGCATCGGCCCGGCCCGTACCAGCGGCTGCGGCGTATTCTCGGGGTAAAGGCTGGAGCCGGCCCACTCCATGACCATCAGCCGGGGCGGCGTCCGCAAAGCGCCGGTACTGGTCCCTGGAAAGCCGCCCCCCATACCGACGACTATGAGGACACCGTGCTCCGGGTCCAGGAGCTGGTCACCGGCGCCATCACCCGGCAGTTGGTGTCCGACGTGCCTCTGTGCACCTTCCTCTCCGGCGGGCTGGACTCCAGTGTGATCACTGCCGTGGCGGCCGGGACTACCAGCGCCGGGGGCTGCCCGCCCTGGGACCTATTCCTTCGACTACACGGACAACGCCAAATACTTCACGCCCTCCTCCTTCCAGCCCGACGCCGACCAGCCCTGGGTGGAGCGGATGACGAGGCCTTCCACACCCGGCATACTGTGCTCACCTGCCCCATACCGGACCTGTGCGCCCTGCTGGACGACGCGGTGGCGGCCAAGGACCTGCCCGGCATGGCCGACGTGGACTCTTCCTCCTCTATTTCTGCCGCCGGGTGGCGGAAGCGGCATGTGGTGGCCCTTTCAGGTGAGTGCGCCGACGAGGTGTTCGGGGGCTACCCCTGGTTCGAGCGGCCCGAGATGCTCCCACGCCCCCACCTTCCCCTGGAGCCGGGACCTGGACGCCCGCAGGGAGGTCTGATGCCGGACTGTGGAAGCGTCTGGGCGTCTGGATTATTAGACTACCGCTACCGGGCGTCCGTGGCCCAGACCCCCCGGCTGGAGGGCGGAGGACCCGGAAAACGCCCGGCGGCGGGAGGTGGCCTGGCTCAACCTCAACTGGTTCATGACCACCCTGCTGGACCGGAAGGACCAGGATGAGCATGGCCTCCGGCCTGGAGGTCGGGTCCCCTTCTGCGACCACCACCTGGTGGGAATACGTCTGGAACATCCCTGGAGCATGAAGGCCATGAACGGCCGCCGCAAACAGGTGCTACGGGACGCGGCGGAGGGGGCTGCTGCCCGAGGACGTGCGCACACGGCCCCAAGTCCCCTATCCCAAGACCCACAATCCCCTCTACGAAGAGCTGGTGCGCGCCCGGCTGGCCGCCATTCTGGATGACCCGGCGGCCCCCTTCACGCCCTGGTGAACGCCCGGGCCCTGCGGGAGGGCCTGCTCACCTCCGCCGGCGACTACGGCCGGCCCTGGTTTCGGGCAGCTCATGGCCCGGTCCCCAGATGCTGGCCTACCTGGTGCAGCTCAACGTCTGGATGGAGCGGTTCCATCTGACGGTCTGAGCCGTCCGCCGCCGACAGAGAAACTTTAGGTTTTCTTCACACCTTCTCAAGGGAATTTTACCTCCTTCGTAGTAGACTCTGGTTACTACGAAGGAGGTTTCTATGGAACCCATTCTGTCTGTCTCACACCTGGAAAAAGTCTACGGCAGCCGCGAAACCGGACCACCGCCCTCAGCGACCTGAGCTTCGACGTTCTCCCCCGGCGAGTTCGTGGGCATCATGGGGGCCTCGCTCCGGAAAGACCACGCTGCTCAACTGCGTCTCCACCATTGACGCCCCCACCTCCGGCTCCATCACCGTGGACGGCACGGACGTGACCGCGCTCCGGGGCGCCGCCTGTCCCGCTTTCCGGCGGGAAAGGCTGCTTCATCTTCCAGGACTGCAACCTGCTGGACACGCTCACGGGCTTTGAGAACATCGCCCTGTCCCTTACCATCCTGGGCACACCCGCCGGGGCCATCGACGCGCGGGTGACGGAGGCAACCGCCCTGCTGGGGCTGGAGCGGGTGCTGGAAAAGTATCCCCTACCAGCTCTCCGGCGGCGAGCAGCAGCGGGTGGCCGCCGCCGGGCCATCATCACCCACCGGCCCTGGTGCTGGCGGACGAACCCACCGGGGCCCTGGACTCAAGGCCGCGGGGCAGCTTCTCCGGCAGCTCCGCCCTCAACCAGGCCGGGGGCGCCACCATCCTCATGGTCACCCATGACGCCTTCACCGCCTCTTGGTGCCGCCGCATCCTCTTCATCAAGGACGGCGGGCTCTACCGGGGAGCTGCTGCGGGGAGAGCAGGACCGCCGGACTTCTTCAGCCGCATTCTCGGGTCGTGAGCACACTGGGAGGTGACGGCGCCGATGTTCTCTAAGCTGGCCCTGCGCAACGTCACACGGAGCCTCAAGGACTACTCGGTGTACTTTCTCGACCCTCACCCTGGGGGTGAGCCTCTTCTATGTGTTCAATTCCCTGGAGGCCAGTGGTGCATGCAGATGCTGGCGAAAAGCGCCCATTCCATGGTGGAGCATCCTCATCTTCATGAACGTCTTTTCCGCCTTCGTCTCTGTTGTGCTCGCCTGCCTCATCCTCTACGCCAACACCTTCCTCATGAAGCGGCGCAAGCGGGAGCTGGGCACCTATTTCCTGCTGGGCCTCCCCACGGCCCGGGTCTCCCTCCTCCTCTTTCTGGAGACCCTGCTCATCGGCCTGGCCGCCCTGGTCACCGGCATCCTCCTGGGCATCCTCCTCTCCCAAGGCCTGGGTCTGCTCACCATCGCCATGTTCTCCGCCTATCCCTCCGGGGGAGGCGTTCGGCCTGGTTTTGTCGGGAAGGCCGTGGGAAGACCGCCCTCTACTTCGGTGTCATCTTCCTGCTGGTCATGGTCTTTACCGGTCTGTCCGTCTCCCGGGCCAGGCTCATCGACCTCATGCAGAGCGGGCGCAGAAACGAGGAGATGCGGGAGCGCCCCTGTGGCGGGCGTGCTCACCTTTCTGGCCGGGGTGGCTCTGCTGGTCGTCGCCTACGCCATGCTCCTCATCCGGGGCATGCTGTATATCGACCCGCTATTCTTCCTCATGCTGGCCCTGGGTACTCTGGGGACCCTGCTGTTTTTCCGGTCCCTGTCCGGCTTCCTGCTCCGGGTGGTGAAGAGCCGGAAAAGCTCTACTACAAAGGTCTCAACATGTTTGTGCTGCGGCAGTTCAACTCCCGCATCCCACCACCTACCTGTCCATGACGGTGATCTGCCTGCTCCTGCTGCTGGCCATCGGCGTCACCGCCTGCTGTGTGGGCCTCAACACACCATCGAGCAGAATACCGCCTCCGCCGCCCCTATGACCTCACCATCCAGAACTACAGCGGCGACACCGTCCGGTGGACATCTCCGCCCGGCTCACCGAGGCCGGCTTCGACACGGACGCCCTGCTGGAGGACAGCCTGGACTTTCTCCTCTATTATAATGATCCCGTCCTCACCGGCTTTTCCGACGAGGCGAACGCCGCGGTGTCCCTGCGCGACTACAACGCCCTGATGGCGATGCAGGGAAAGGCCCCTGGCCGCGGCCGCGCTCCCGCGCTGAGTCGGGAGCCCGTTCTCACGGGCTGCCTTCACCGGGCTGGCCGTGGTCTCCGATGACAGCCGCCCGCCTCTCTCCCCGGCGCCAGGTGTTTGCCGCAAACTACCGGGGCGACAAGCAGGCCGCAGAGGACACCCTCAACGCCGCCTATGCTTCCCCCGACTTCCACACGGAGGAGACCTCCCTTCCACCTGGGCACCCGGATCGGGGTGTATATGGAAAATATGGGTTCCAAGATCCTGGTCCTGTTCATGGGACTCTATCTGGGCATGGTCTTTCTCCTCACCGCCGCGGCGGTGCTGGCCCTTCAGCAGCTCAGCCAGGCGGCGGACAACGCCCCCGTTACCGCATTCTGGCCCGGCTGGGCGCGGAGGAGAAGATGCGCCGCCGGTCCGTATTCACCCAGGTGTTCCTGGCCTTCTTCCTCCCCTGGCCCTGGCGGTGGTCCATGCCGCAGTGGGCATGACGGCGGCCAACGCGGTCATCGCCCAGGTGGGCCGGGTGGACTCGGCGGCCAGCTCCGCCGTCACGGCCTGCTTCATCCTGGTCATCTATGGGGCCTACTTCCTGGCCACCTACTGCGGCAGCAGACGTATTCTGAAGGAAAACAGATAGTAGAAAAGAAGCCCGGCGGAGATGGTTGTCTCCGCCGGGCTTTTCCACCGCTTTGATAAATTTGATAAAAAGGACTTCCCTGCCCACACTTACAGCCCAGCAAAGAAGTCCTCAAAATTCGTTTTATACAATGTTCGCAGCGCCGCCAATACGCTGATGCGTATGCTGTATTTCCCCTGTTCCATTTGAGATAGCATTTCTCGGCTCACCGCAAGCCCCATTGTTTGGAGCTTTGCAGCCACCTCTTCCTGCGTATATCCAGCTTTCAGGCGAAGGCGTTTCAGATTGCCGCCAATCGAAACATCCTGTTTCAGCTTGTGTGACATGACGCTCTCCCACTGATTGGAATTCATACATTTCGCTCTTGATATTACACTAAAATTCCGCTATTATTGGAATGTATACATTCCATCGCAAAGAAAGGGTGTATAAAATGTATAAACGCCTAGACTGGGAGTCCCTAAAATTTATCTTTGCGTTTTAGATGCCTGCTCCCGGAACAGCAAGCTCTTGTCCTGTGGATGATACGAAATATTGACGCACTGGACCGGCTCATCTCCGTCAAAACCATCTCCCCCGAAGAGCTCTCAGGGATCGCAGACTCTGCCCATCGGAAAACGACCATCTGCTGGCCCTTCTCGCCGAGTATGCGCGCTAAAAAACTCCGGGGAAGCCGCTCCGAACCGAAAGGATGTGTAAACCCGCAAACTGGGACTTGCATTCCCTCGAAAAGTGTGGTAATATACTGATTACTGTTCGGGCGTGATTGCGCCCATTTTATGCTGACCACGCCCCTTGGGGCTTGAAAGGAACGATGCTTTCATGGCTACTGTCAAGCTGATCCTCACCATCATCCAGGTGCTGGGCGCCGTATTCCTCACCTTTGTGGTGCTGGCCCAGTCCGGTAAGAGCGCGGGCCTGTCCGGCGCCATCGCCGGCGGCGTGGACACCTTCCTGTCCAAGAACAAGGCCAAGACCTGGGACGCCAAGCTGGCCCGCTGGACCAAGTGGGTCGCCATCGGCTTTATGATCCTGACCATGGTCCTGACGCTGATGCCCAACACTGCGGCCTGAGGCTTCCGGGACGCTCTCCGAACAGGAGGGCGTCCTTTTTTGTTGCGCAGGCGCCTTTTGTGTTATACTAGAATCGACTGTTATGAGATACAAAGGAGATCATCCATTTTATGAGTTTACAAGGAATCTACCAGGCCTCCTCCAAGGGCTTCGGCTTTTTCACCCTGAGGGCGCGGAGGGCCGGGGAATCGGACCTGTTTGTGCCGCCCTGCTGCGATTTATGGGGCCTGGAACGGCGACAAGGTATCCGCCGTGATCCGCCCGGACCCCAGGACCCGGACCGGCAGACCGCCGTTGTCACTGCCGTGCTGGAGCGGCGCAACCGCACCGTCATCGGCGCGGTGGAGCGCCGTGGCCGCGAGGTCTGGGTCCAGCCCAGCAGCGACCGCCTGCCCCACGCCGTCAAGGTGGTGGGGACGCACCTCCTCCATCCGCCCCGGCGACAAGATCGCCGTGTCCATGAGCAGCTTCGGCAGCGCCAAGCTGCCCCCCATGGGCACCCTCAAGGCCGCCTTCGGCCGGGACGGCACCCGCAGTGCCAGCGTGGAGGCCATCCTCTACCAGTACGGCATCGAGCGGGACTTTCCCGCCCCGTGCGGGCCGCCGCCGAGCTGGCGCCCTCCCGCGGTGGAGCCGGCGGCTCTGGAGGGCCGCCTGGACCTGCGGGGGAGGAGCGTCATCACCATCGACGGCGCTTCCTCCAAGGATCTGGACGACGCGGTGAGCCTGGAGCGGGACGGCCTCGGCCGCTGGGTGCTGGGGGTACACATCGCCGACGTGAGCCACTACGTGACCGAGGGCTCCCCCTGGACCTGAGGCCTTTCACCGGGGGACCTCGGTGTACTTTGCCGACCAGGTGGTGCCCATGCTGCCGGAGGCCCTCTCCAACGGCATCTGCTCCCTCAATCCCCCGGGTGGACCGTCTGGCCTCTCCTGCATCATGACCATGGACGGCCACGGGGCGATGCTGGGCCACAAGCTGGCCAAGAGCGTCATCCGCACCACGGAGCGGATGACCTATGAGGACTGCAACCTCCTCCTGGAGGACCAGTCCCCCGAGCTGGCCGCGCGGTACGCCCACATTCTGCCCATGCTCCGGGACATGGCCGGGCTGGCCCGGACCCTGAGAAGAAGCGCCGCAGGCCTGCGGGGCCCTGGATCTGGAGAGCCGGGAGTGCTATATCGTCTGCGATGCCGATGGTCTGCCCGTGGATATCCGGGTGCGGGAATCCGGCACGTCCGAACGGCTCATCGAGTCCTTCATGCTGGCAGCCAACGAGTGCGTGGCCGAGCATCTCCAAAAAAAGGCGGCGCTGCCTGCCGTTTACCGGGTCCACGAAAAGCCCTCGGCGGACAAGGCGGCCAACCTGAAGGCCATGCTCGAGCCCCTGGGCTTTGCCTCCGCGAGGCCGACAATGGCAGCCTCCAGAAGGTCCTGGACGCCGCGCGGGGACGCCGCAGGCCCCCGCCATCCCACCATGGTGCTCCGCTCCCTGATGAAGGCCCGTTATGACGGGGAGAACCTGGGACACTTCGGCCTGGCGGCCAAGTACTACTGCCACTTTACCACCCCCATTCGCCGCTACCCCGATCTGATGGTCCACCGCATCCTCACCGCCCTGCTGGACGGGACGCTGGGGAGGGCCGGTCCGCCGGGGCGCTCTCCGCCGCCGCCCAGCGCGCCGCCGTGCAGTCCTCTGAGCGGGAGCTCGCCGCCATGAGTGCCGAGCGGGAGATCGAGAAGTGCTATATGGCCGAGTTCATGTCCGCCCATGTGGGGGAGACCTTCCCCGGCGCGGTCTCCGGCGTCACCAGGTTTGGCCTCTTCGTGGCCCTGGCCGGCGGGGTGGAGGACTCCTCCCCGTCACCGCCCTTCCCGACGACCGGTACGAATACGACGAGGTGCGCATGACCCTCACCGGGTCCCGGACCAAGCTGACCTACTCCTTTGGGATGCCCCTGGAGGTCCTCTGCGCGGCGGCCAACGCCGGCTCCGGCCAGATCGACTTCACCCTTCCCGGCGTGGAGGGCGCCGCGCCCCAGGCGATCCTGCCGCCGCGCCCAAGCACCAGACCAGGACCAAGGCGAAGCGCCCCTCCGGAAAGCCCGCCTATCGGCCTCCCAAACGGGAGGGGGGAGGAAAAACGATGACGAAACGTATTTTATCTCTGTTTCTATTGCTATGTGTATTCATCCCTGCCGCTGGGTGTGGCTCGGGACCGCACCCGGCGGCAGTCCTGGGGCCTCCGCCACCACCGCGCCCACACCCACGGCCACGGTCCCGACCACACCGGAACCCACACCCACCCCGGACCCCGTTCAGGCCCGGCTGGATGCCATGACCACCGAGGAGAAGGTGGGGCAACTCCTGATGGCGGGCTTCGAGGGCACCGAGCCCGGCGACGACGACGCCGTCTTTCTCCAGGACTATCAGGTGGGCGGACTCATCCTCTTCGGGCGGAACATTGAGAGTGCGGAACAGCTCACGGCCCTCACCAACGGCCTCAAGGCCCTCAACGGCGACCAGATCCCTCCTCATCGGCGTGGACGAGGAAGGCGGTCTGGTGTCCCGGATGCCGCCGGAGGTCCACCGCACCCCCGGCGCGTACGCCGTGGGCTCCACGTCGGACTGGGACCAGGGCCGTGCCCTGGGGGCTGCCCTGGCGGCGGAGTGCGCGGACTTTGGCTTCCATCTGGACTTCGCCCCCGTGCTGGACGTGTGGAGCAACCCGGACAACACCGTTATCGGCAAGCGGGCCTTCGGCAGCGACTGGAAAGTGGTCAGCGGCTTCGGTGCCGCGGTGTCCAATGCCCTCCAGGCGGCGGGCGTGATCCCGGTGGTCAAGCATTTCCCCGGCCACGGGGACACGGTGGTGGACTCCCATATGGGACTTCCGGTGGTGGACAAGTCCCTGGAGGACCTCTCCTCCAGGAGCTCCCTCCCTTCGGGACCTCATCTCGGGCGGCGAGACCCCTCCGGCAGGGCAGAGGCCGTCCCCGCCGTCATGGTGGCCCACATCCTGATGACCCAACTGGACCCCGACCTCCCTGCTTCCCTCTCCCCGGCGGTGGTGACCGACCTTTGCGGGGGGAGCTGGGCTTCGGCGGCGTGGTCTTTACCGATGACCTCACCATGGGCGCCATTACACAAAATTACGGCCTGGGCGAGGCAGCCGTGCTGGCCGTGGAGGCCGGGTGCGACATCTGCTGGTCTGCCACGGCCGGGACAGCGTGGACGCCGCCCGCTCGGCCCTGCTGGAGGCGGCGGCATCCGGCCGCATCTCCCAGGCGCGGCTGGACGAGGCGTCAGACGCATCCTTTCCCTGAAACTGGAGTACGGCGTGAGCGGAGAGCCCCTGCGCCCGACCTGAACGCCCTCAACGCCTGGTGGACGCGGTCGCGGCCCAATAGGCCGGCTTCCCCTTGACAGCAGCCTCCTACAGGTGTAGTATTCAATCATAGATACTACATCTGTAGGAGGCTTTCTATGTCCAGATTGACCGACATGAGTGGCGGGTCCTCACCGCTCTGTGGGATTCCGGCGACGCCGCCCTGGGCGAGGTGGCGGCATCCTGCCCGGACACCGGCTGGAGCCCGAACACGGTGCTCACCTATCTCACCCGGATGGAGCGCAAAGGGGCTGGTGACCATCGACAAAGAGCACTACCCCCACCGCTACCGCGCCCCTGAGCCGGGAGGGCCGGACGGAGGAACGGCGCAGCTTCCTCAGCCGGGTCTAGGGCTCCGCCGGGGACCTGGTGGCGGCCTTTCTGAAGGAGGAGCCCATCTCCCCAGGAGCGGGAACGGCTCAAAAAGCTGTTGGACGAAATGGAGGTCTGAGCCTGATGACCGATCTCTGGTCCTTTCTCCTCAGACCCTCACCGCCTCGGTGCGGCGCTGCTGCTGGCCGTCAAGGCCCTTTTTCGGGATAAGCTCTCCCCCGGTGGCAGTTCGGCGTGTGGGGGGTGCTGGCGCTGGTCCTGCTGCTCCCCGCCGGTGGGGGCGGGCGGTACGCCCTGTTCAACTGGCCTATTGGGTGGAGAGTGCCAAGACCGCCCTCACCGGAGACTATTCCCTCACCCGGGTCCTCGCGCCCCCATCCCGCTGCCCCTGGGGCTGGGCCGTCCGGCATCTCCCGCCGACCTGCTCTATCTCCTCTATCTGGCGGGCGCGGCGGCGCTGCTGCTGCGGTACGCCTCTCCCTATCTGCGGCTTCGGCTGGCCCTCCGCCAGGGCGCCGAGGCCGACGGGGCCCAGATCCGCCGGGTGGCGGCCGCATACGGCTGCCGGCCCTGCCGGGCCGTGGCGGTCCCCGGCCTCTCCTCGGCCTTTGT
>VOFE01002426.1_pt1 | contig 26001 bp, 43 predicted proteins | sample 5384071 | NCBI WGS metagenome assembly VOFE01 (sample SAMN12384724, study PRJNA508395) | human gut metagenome | isolation source: healthy gut D | host: Homo sapiens
TACGTCAGTCAGGGCTACGAGGAAAACCGCTCCATTGAGGAAACGCTGAACATCGGCTGGGAACTGCTGTCCATTCTGCCCGAAACGGAACTCAAGCGCATCAAGCCGGAGTTCATCGAAAAATACCTGCCCAAAAAGCAGGCGTAAGGCGGTGTTCGCATGGCCAGTAAAACGATCAATCCGACCCGGATGGAACTCACGCGGCTCAAGGGCCGCCTGCGCACGGCTGTGCGCGGCCACCGGCTGCTCAAGGACAAGCGCGACGAACTGATGCGGCAGTTTTTCCTGATCGTGCGGGAAAATAAGGAACTGCGCGCCAAGGTCGAGAAGGGCATCGAGGAAGCCAACCGCGCCATGACCGTCGCGTCAAGCGTGATGTCCCCCGAAATGCTCCAGCAGGCGCTTTTGTACCCCAAGCAGTCGGCAACACTGGACATGACGTTCCAGAACATCATGTCCGTCTCCGTCCCGGTCTACGCGTTCCACACCAAAAGCGAGGACGCCGCTTCCATCTATCCCTACGGCTTCGCACAGACGTCTGGCGAACTGGACGACGCACTGGGTGCGCTGGCCTCCGTGTTTCAGGATATGCTGGAACTGGCGCAGGCCGAAAAGAAGACGCAGCTGCTCGCCTCCGAAATTGAGAAGACCCGCCGCCGCGTCAACGCGCTGGAATATGTCATGATCCCGGAAATGGAGAAGAACATCAAGTATATCTCCATGAAGCCTCACCGCGCGACCGCATCGTCGCCTCATAGACGGCCTTATTGTAGCGCAGCGGATAGAGGTTGTGCTCCGTAAAGCCGGAGGCCCCCGAGGCATAGGCGCCGGTCAGCGGCGCGGCCTCGCCGAAATCCGCCTTGATTGCGGAAACGCCCAGCTCGAACAGGCCGCCGAGCTTTTCCGCATACCATTCGACCGTATCCGGATTTGAAAATCCAGCACAGCGTCGTCGGTCGGAAGCTGTCCGTCTGCATTTTGACGGCGAGCCCGCGGGGAGACAAGCTCGGAAAACAGCTCGTTTTTTCGGCGTGAAATACGGGATCTGCCAGAGGCAGACGCGATACCCTGCGCGGTTGAGATCCTCTATCATCTTTTTCGGATCGTCGAAGCGGCTGGGCGAAAACTTGTAGTTGCAGAGCCAGTCCTCCCTCAAACCACCCGGTGTCGAGGTGGATCACGTCGCAGGGAATGCGGTGCGTCTTGAGCGCCGCCGCCACCTCGCGGGCCTCGGCCTCGCTCTTGTATGTGATGGGACATCCACAGCCCAAAGCTCCACAGCGGCGGCAGAGGGCTTTGCCGGTCAGGCCGGTGTAAGCGCCGAGCACCTCCTTCGGCGTGCCGGTCATGAGGAAAATGTCGATGCCCTCGTCCCCCATGAACGCCGTCTGCGCCTGTGCGTATGCGCTGCCGAAATCGAGCGTCAAGGGGCAGCTCGTGTGGTAGAACCACGCCGTAGCCGCGCGAGCTCATGAAAAACGGGACCGGCTTATAGACGTCGCTCGTTTCAACGCCGTTCGCGTCCTTCGTCCACAAAATCAGCTTCTGCCCGCTCTTGTCGAGCCGCGTAAAGCTCGCCGCAGCCGTAGAAGTGCTCGCCCGGGTGGATCTCGAGGCTCACGGCCGGATATTTATGCATATCCCCGGCGGATCGCACAAAGGAAAACGGCAGCGGGTTATAGTTCTGCAGGCTCATGGAATCCGAAGCGTGCAGCGTGTGCGTCAGCTCCCGGCCCGCACCGTCCCGCAGGATAATATGGAACGGGTCGTACTGCACCTCGAGCTCCAGCTTTCCGGTGCGGTACACCGCATGCGTCTCATCGGTCTCTGCGGGTCGCAGGGGCAGCGCCCCGGGCGCACCGTCCAGCATCAGAGACTGCGCGTCGCGGTTCTCGAGCGCATCGTTCGCGCGGCAGGTGGTGCGGATGCGCACGACGTTTTCCCGCGATGAGCGAGATCTCGAGCGGGTAGTCCGGGTCGTCGGGATACGCCGGCGGAAGGTCCACGAGCGCGTGGGCTCAAAGGGTGTGCTGTACATGTTGAAGCCCAGCCGCCCCTTTGCGCTCAAACCGCGCGTAGCGCAGCCTGCCCCGGCCCGCCGCGGGTCGAACCTCTCCAGCTTCTGTGCGTTAAAGTGAATATTTCCGATGGTTTCAAACTTCTCCGAAACATCCACTTCCTGATTGAGATAGCGGTAATTCTGAATTTTCATACGAACTCCTTTCATGCGCGGCCCAGCCGCGTTTTTTTTAATAGATTTCGGCGCTTTCTCCCCTGTGCCACAATGAGTATAGCATCGATCTGCGCCTAAATCAACAAAAAAAAAAAACAGATAATTTTTGTTAAAATAACAAATTCATTCTTGACATAGCGAATTATCAGTGCTATGCTATGGGCAAACAAGGTTTATCGTTAAACTCATTTTAAGCCCGGGCACGCTTCCAAAACAGTTTCCAAGCGGCGCACGTTCCCCGGCGCACGATTCTATTCAAGGAAGGAATGAGACGCATGTCATTTCAAGCAGCCCCCGCATCCAAAAGCAGCAGTCTGTGGCGGCGCATCTCGCGCAACTGGGGCCTTTACCTGCTTCTCCTGCCCGCCGTCGTGATTTTGCTCCTGTTCACGTACCAGCCGATGGTCGGCATCGTGATCGCCTTCAAGGATTTCACGCCGGCCAAGGGGATTTTCGAAAGCCCGTGGGCCGGGATGAAGTATTTTCAGGAGTATTTCAACTCCTACCAATTTTGGCCGACCATCAAAAACACGCTGGTCATCAGTCTCTACACCATCCTCGTCACTTTCCCGCTGCCCATCGTGGTCGCGCTCCTGTGCAACCAGATCAGCAGCCGGGGCTACAAAAAATTCTTTCAGGTTTCCACCTACCTGCCCCATTTCATCTCCACGGTCGTCATGTGCGGCATGATCATCCTGTTCCTCTCGCCCAGCACCGGCGTCATCGCCAAGCTCCTCTCTCCTTCGTGGGCGTGAAGCTGCCGAACCTGATGGGCCTGCCCGGCGCTTTTTCAAGCATTTACGTCTGGACCGAGGCTTGGCAGCATGTGGGCTGGGACAGCATCCTCTACATAGCGGCGCTCTCCGCCGTGGACCCGACGCTGTACGAGGCCGCCACCGTGGACGGCGCGAGCAAATGGCAGAAGATCCTGCGCATCGACATCCCAATGCTGATGCCCACCGTCACGATCATGCTGATCCTGCGCATGGGCAGCGTGATGAGCGTCGGCTTCGAAAAGGTCTACCTTCTGCAAAACTCCCTCAACATGACGGCGAGCGAGATCATCTCCACCTATGTCTACAAAATGGGCCTGATCAGCAACCAGTACAGCCTTTCCTCCGCCATCAACCTGTTCAACAACGTGATCAATTTCATTTTGCTGCTCTCCATGAACTGGATTTCCGGCAAGCTGAGCGAAACCTCTCTGATCTGAGCGAAAGGAGCTGACCTACGATGACAGAAGCCGCCATAAAGCCTGCGCGCCGGCGGATCCGCCGCACAAAGGGCGACGTCGTGTTCGACGTTATCCTCTATACCATCACGGGGCTGATGATCCTCGTCACCCTGTACCCGATGTATTTCGTGCTTATCGCCTCCATCAGCAACCCGACGGATGTTTCTGGCAGGCAATATCACCTTCTACCCGATCGACATCACCTTCAAGGGCTACCAAAAGCTCTTCGATTATCCGCAGCTCTGGACGGGCTACGGCAACACGATCCTCTACGCGCTGTTCGGCACCGTGTTCAGCCTTATCGCGAACATTCCGGCCGCTTACGCACTCTCCCGCCGCGATCTCGTCGGCCGCCGCTTTTTTCACGGTCTTTTTCCTGATCCCCATGTTCTTCACCGGCGGCCTGATTCCCACCTATATGACCGTGCAGAGCTACGGCCTGCTGGATACCCGGCTCGTCATGGTGCTGCCCCTTCGCCGTTGTCACCTACTACATCATCGTGGCGCGCACCTTCTTTTCCAACAGCCTGCCGGACGGCCTGTGGGAGGCGGCACAGATCGACGGCTGCGGCAACCTGCGTTTCTTCTTCCAGATGGTGCTCCCGCTCTCGAAGGCCGTAATCGCCGTCATCGCCCTGTGGACCGCCGTGGGCCAGTGGAACTCCTACTTTAACGCCCTGATCTACATCCGCTCGCCGGAACTGCAGCCCCTTGCAGATCATCCTGCGGAACATCCTCATCGGCAACCAGACCATCAGCGCCATGAGCACCGGCTCCGCCGCCGTGGAAGCGGGCGCAGCTCGCCGACCTCATCAAGTACGCGATCATCGTCGTATCCTCCGCGCCCATCATGTGCCTTTACCCCTTCGTGCAGAAGTATTTCAACCAAGGCGTGATGATCGGCGCGCTCAAGGGATAAATTCAGTCTCCCCGCAGCCATCAAGCTAAAATATTCAGACCATCCCCCGCAACAAGAAAGGAGTCAATGCAATGAAAAAAACAACCAAGCTGTTCAGCCTGCTGCTCGCGCTCGCGATGACCGTTTCCCTCGCGGCCTGCGGCGGTGGCGGCGAATCCTCCACAGCCTCCGGCGGCGAAAGCAGCACCGGTTCGAGCGGCAGCACAGAGGCGGATGCCCCGACCTTTACGGTCGCGACCGTCCGCTGGACAGACGCATGGCCGACCGATTACCTCGAGAGCGGCGTCATGAAGGAAATCGAGGAGCAGACCGGCGTCAACATCGACTGGCAGGTCTACTACAACGGCGACTGGGCCGAGCAGAAATCCCTGCTGCTGGCCTCCGGCGATCTGCCCGACGCGTTCTGGGGTTCGCTCTGCCTGAGCGACACCGATGTGAACCAGAACAAGAGCAATCTCGTGGAGCTCACCGACCTGATCGCAGAAAACATGCCCAACCTCAACCGGGTGTTTGAGACGGACGCCTCGATGAAGGCCATCATCACCGACCGAAACGGCGAAATCTACAGCCTGCCCAGAAGCTGCCGCTGCGCCCGCAGGTCAACGACATCATGTACATCAACCAGACATGGCTCGACGCGCTGGGCCTCGAAATGCCCGACACCTATGAGGATCTCGAAACTGTGCTGGAGGCCTTTGTCACACAGGACCCGAACGGCAACGGCGAAGCAGACGAATACGGCTATTCCGCCTCGCAGGGCCTCGGCGGCGACCTGCGCCACCTGATGGCCCCCTTCGGCACGATGGTCTGCCGCGACAACGGCACGGCCGGCACCAACTTTATGGCGCTGGACGACAGCGGTGAACCGATCTTCATGCCAATTCAGGAAAACTACAAGGAAGCCGTGAAGTGGGTCAACGGCCTGTACACGAAGGGCCTGCTGGATCCCGAGGCCTTCACACAGGATTCCTCGATGGTCACGGCCAAAACGCAGGACCCGAACGGCTCCCTCTCCGGCATCGTGTTCGGCTGGACGGCCGACGCACAGGTCGGCGTAAACGCTTCCGACTACGTGCCCGTTCCCGCGCTCGCCGGCCCGACGGCAAGCGCTATGCGGAGCACAATCCCGAATTCCTCGACGTGAGCCGCAACGAGCTGATCATCACCACAGCCTGCGAGGACCCGGCCGCCCTGCTCAAGTGGGCCGACGCCTACTACACAGACGAAGCCTCCTGCAAACCTTCTACGGCTCGATCTCTGACAGCAAAATTCAGGCCAACGACGACGGCACCTACGAAGTGCTTGTGCCGGACGACGGCTCCTCCCTCGATACCTCCGCGTGGTCCTTCTCGATGCGCGATTTCGGCCCGAAGTATATGAACGAATCGTTCTACGATAAGGTTACACTGCCCGCCGATCAGGGCGACGGCATCAAGCCTCGCCGAGGATCCGGTCAATGAGGAATACATCGTCACGACCTTCCCGGTCTGTGCCTATACCGAGGAGCAGACACAGCGGCTGGCCTCTCTGACCACGAACATCTACGACTACTGCGAATCCCAGTACGCGCACTGGGTCGTGGACGGCGGCATCGACAGCGAATGGGACGCCTACCTCGAGCAGCTCGACGCGATGGGCCTTCAGGAGCTGATCGAAATTCAGAAGGACGCCTATGCGGCCTATCAGGAATCCCTCCAGTAATCCCCAGCCCCGAAAGAACGAGCCCGGATCCGCTTTGGATCCGGGCTCGTTTTTATATATGCGCTATATGCGCGCATGTGCAGTCGAAATACCGCCCTGCGGCTCAGATTTTTCGGACGGACTGGCGCTCGAGCAGCTGTACATCCAGCGTGACGTGCGGCTGCTCGATCTCTCCCCGCGGATGCGGTGCATCAAAAGCCTCGACCACGCATTCGGCCTTCTTTCCAGATCCTGCAAAACCGTCGTCAGCTTCGGCTGCACATACTCGAGCAGCTCCCAGTTGTCGAAGCCGACGATCGAAATATCGTTGGGCACGCTGTAGCCGCTCAGCCGGATTCCCTCGAGAATCCCCACGGCGAGGCGGTCCAGCGTGGTGACGACAGCCGTGGGCCTATCGCTCATGGCGCAGATCGCGCGGCCGATGCGCACGCCATCCTCCAGGAACCGCTGGAATTGAAAAAGTACCGCGCCGGAAACGGCACGCCCGCCTCGCGCAGCACCTGCGCAAAACCGCGGATGCGCTGCCGGACGACGATCGATGGACTGCGGAACGGGCAGGCAAATGCAATGCGCCGGTGCCCGTTTTTCAGCAGCAGCTCTGCGGGCAGGCGGCCGCCGCGCAGATCGTCCAGATCGACCGTAAGGGGCTTGAGCTTCTCGTAATAGCGGTCGATCACAACGCAGGGCACGCCCGTGTCCAGTATCCGCGCCATATCGCCGTCCGAAAAGGGCGGGTAAAGAAAACGCCGCCGTCCACGCTCCAGTTGTGGAACAGGGAGATGATCTCCTCCGCGGTCTTATAGGCGCGCAGCATCACGTAGTAGCCGCGCTGGCGGAAATAGAATTCCATCGCGCCGATCATCTTCTGGCGGTAGGGGATCCTCCAAAATGCGGACCGGCAGGCTGCCCTCCGGCACCAAAACCGCAATGATATGGGAGTGCTTTCCGCTGAGGCTGCGCGCCGAAAGATTCGGCACGTAGTTGTGCTTGCGCACGATTTTTCCACGCGCTCGGCCGTTTTGGCCGAAACCTTATCGTAATTGCGGTTGATGACGTTGGAAACCGTCATCACGCTGACACCGGCCTCGCGGGCGATTTCCTTGAGCGTTGCCATACTGACTCCCTTTGGGAATGAATTTCACGTCTGCCCGGCACGCGGCCGCACCGGACCGAACAGCCCTGCCGGCCGCTTTGCGGCGGCCGATAGCGCCGCTTACAGCATACCGCCACCGCGCGCCAAAAGTCACGGACATTTTCGCGGCATAACGGCCGCAGAATTATACCGGAAAAGCGCCGCCAAGAGCACGGCCCCAGTCTGCCCGCCCCCATACCGCGCGGCTTCGCTGGAGCGGATCACCGCACCGGCGCGCACGCCAAAAAGCGTGGTCGCCGGTGCGGCGCAGGTACTGAGCAGCCGGCTGTGCAGCGCCTCGCGCAGCGTTCTGTGCGCGTCGGAATCGACCAGATTGTGCAGGTCATACGGATCCTGCGCCGTGTCGATCAGGCGCGCGGGCACGACCGCGCCGCTTCTGTTGTCGGCTGCGTAGAAATACCGGCCGTCATAGATGCCGCGCCATGTGGCGAGCCCGAGCAGTACGGTGCTCTGCCGGGCGCCCGGCCGCCCGAACACCTCCGCGGCCGCAGAAACGCCGGGCAGCGCCGCCGGCTTTTCCAGCCCGGCCAGCCCGAGCAGCGTGGGCAGCATATCGACGGCGCTGACGAGCGCGTCGGTATGGCCGCGCCGCACGCCCGGCCGGAGACGATCAGCGGCGTGCGGTAGGCGTTCTGATACGGCACGCCCTTGAAGCGCAGATAGCCGCTGCTCAGCATGTCTCCGTGGTCCGAGGTAAAGACCACGATCGTGCGCGCCGAAGCTGCCCGGTTTCCCGGAGCACACCGAGCATTTTGCCGACCTCGCCGTCGACGCAGCTCACCATCGCGTAGTATTCGCGCAGGAACCACCGCGTGACGTTCCGGTAACGCCCGGCACGTTCGGCGCTGCAGGCGCTTCGGGTCGTATAAATCCAAGTATTCCTGCGGCAAGAGCTGCGTGAGCAGGTGCTGCGGAAAGCTGTCGTAAAGCTCAGGCTGTGGGTTTTCGAGCGCTTCCGCGGAAAGGCCGAGGCAGAGCTTTCGGTTGATCGCCCGCACGCGCCTCCCGCGTTGCGGGCCGGCTAGAGCGCCGGCATCGTCGCGACGTGCGGCTCGCTGTAATTGAGCTGGAGCAGCCACGGCTTTCCGCGTTCTGCCGGACGAAATCCGCCGCAAGCTCCGTGCGCACAAACGCGCCGTACCGTCCGAAAATAGCGCGTGTCGAGGTTTCCCGCATCGTCGTAGACCGGCGTGTCGTAGTGGTGGTCGCCGCCGGTGCTGCCAGTGCTTCCACCCGAGCCGGTTTTCCGGCCGCACCCAGCCGTCTTTTTCCTCGATTTCGTCGCGCCCGAAGTGAGATTTCCCGACAAAGCAGGTCTCGTAGCCCGCCTCGTTGAAGTATTCGGCCAACCCCTTTGAAGCACGGGCTGAACAGGTCGCCGTTGCGCACGCCGTGCTGGTGCGGGTAAAGCCCGCTCTGCAGCGTCGTGCGGTACGGCGCGCAAACCGGCGCCGATGAAACGCTGTTGTCAAACCGCAGGCCGTCCCGGCACAAAGGCGTCGAGCACCGGCGTCTGCACGTCCGGGTTTCCGTAGCATCCGAGGCCCGTTTTCCGGAGCTGATCGGTGAGGATCAGCAAAATATTCGGGCGCTCCATACGTTCTGCCGTCATAAGTGTTTTCCTCCGTTTTCTTTAATTTAGCTAATCGCTTCGCCGCTCAGGCAGGGCCGCACGCAGCACGGGCGACGCCGCGGAAGCGCCGGTGTTCTCGTCGAAGCCGAAGCGGAATTTCCGCCTGAAGCCGACGCGCAGCCGCTTCGTTTCCGCCGGGCAGAAGCGTGAAGAAATTCTCCTCCATGTCGAGCAGGAAGCTGTCCGTCTCATCGGACAGGCACATGCAGCGCCGCCGAGCACCCTGTGTTCCCGACTTCCACGTCGGCCGTGCGGCCGGAAAAGCCGGGCTGTGCCGGAAAGCACCGGCGCGGCCTCGAGCGCGGGACGGTACGGCCGGTCTGCTTCCGTGCTGAAATAATACGTGTTGGCATGCGCCTCCCCCGCCGCATGCGCCGTGAGGCGCAGCAGAAACAGCCCGCGCAGGCTTTCCGGCACCTGCCAGCAAAGCGCGCCGAATTCCTCCGCGCCCTCCCGCACGCGCGTGCGGCTGCGGACCTCCTCGAAAAGGCACGTGCCCGCCATGTCAAAGATCTGCGCGATCAAGGTGCTTTCGCCCGCGGCAGGCGCATCCCGCAGCACTGCGAGTCCGCCGGAAAGCAGCCCGCCCGGCGCGTAGTCAAGCCTTGTGTAATCGAACGCGGGATGTACCGGGCGGAACGCCGCTTTCGCCCAGAAATACGCCATTTTTGCGGCGCCGTGGTACTCGAGCAGGCTCGTGCAGGAGATATTCGGCCATGGCTCGTTGAGCTGCCAGATGATACTGCCGCTGTTGCGGAAGCACCGCCGGCGGTTCGCCTCGAGGATATACCGCAGCCCCTCGGCCTGCATCCACTGGCTGCACGCGATGTACTGCTCCGTATCCTTCCATGCGCCGAACATCGTCTGCTCCCGCCGGTACGTACACCACCAGTCGCCGTGGAAGCGCCAGGGACGTCGCTCTCCCGCATGGACACCGGGTGCAGCGCCTTTTGCGGCAGGACCCTTTTTCAGCGATGCGAGAGACGCCATGCCGTCGCACCCGAATTCGCTGTGGAACAGGCTGTCCGAGCCGCCGAAAAAGCGGTACTGCTCCGGGTTGCCCTGATACTGCCACCAGCCGTGCGTCGTGGCTTTGGCCGGGCGTTTTGCTGATGAACTCGCTCGACCCGAAGCCGAGGTCGGCAGGAAAACGCGGCGGGGTCGAGCCGGCGGACGATCCTCCAGCATGGCGATGTTCCGGTTCTGCTCAGTGCAGGGCGTGCGGTCGGCCTCCATCAGCTCGTTGCCGCCCGCTCCACACCGCGAGGCACGCGTGGTTCCGCTTCTGCCGCACGGCCGCTTCCGCGCTCCGCCTCAAAAAGCCCGAGAAATTCCGGCTTCTCCGAGGGGATGTTGTCGATACCCGAGCTGACTGGATGAATTCCTGCCAGACCAGCAGGCCGAGCGCATCGCAGCAGTCGTAAAACGCCTCGGTCTCGATCAGGCCGCCGCCCCACACGCGCACCATATTGCAGTGCATCTCTTTCGCCCCTGCGCAGTGTCTCGTACACCTGCTCGCGCGGCACATCGCCGTAGATGTGGTCGAGCGGCGTTATATTCACGCCCTTGACGTACATCCGCCTGCCGTTCACCACGAACACATAGGGCCGTGCCCCAGAGGGCGCGCCGTCGTTCTGCACGCACGCGACGCTGCGGATACCGACGCGCAAATGCCGCTCCTCCAAAAGCTGCCCGTCCTCATAGAGCCGCAGCACAAGATCGTAGAGCGGCTGCGCGCCGAGGCCGTTCTGGGTACCACAGCGCGGGCTGCTCTACCGGGACAACAAGCTCGAATTCCCCCGCCGGAGCCGATTTCCGCCGCCGCTTCGCCCGCCCGCTCGCCGTGCAGGGGTGCATTCTGCGCGGCAGGAAAGGCGCCGCCCCGCCTGGGCTGCGCGCGGCCTGAAACCGCGATGCGCGCCCCTCCGTTTTCGAAACAATCTCCCGCGCGCAAATACATCTGTAATCTCAATACCGTCCCAGAAGGTCAGAAAAGCCTTTTTGCCAGATGCCGAGGTTGACGAGGCGCGTCGAAAATCCCACTTTGTAGCCGAAGCGGCTCTTCTGCGTGAATGTCTCGCTCGTTCTGCCGATCTGCCCCCCCATCGTCGGGCGCGTGGCGGATCAGCACCCGCAGCACGGCCTTGCCGCCCGCCGCATACAGCGCCGTAACGTCAAAGCCGAACGGCTCTGAACATGCCGGTGTGGCTGCCCAGCAGCGTGCCGTTCCAGTAGACCGAGCACGCGTAATCCACGCCTTCGAAATCGAGCCGCACCCTCGCTTTTCTGCGGCGGCAGCTCGATTTCCGCCTCATAAATCCACCATTTGTTCTCGATCCACTCGCATTGCAGGCTGTTCATGCCCGCATACGGGTGCGGGATGTACCGGCGCGGTAAAGCGCGAGCGCCACGCCGCCGGGCACCTGCGCCGGTATCCAGCCCGTGATGCCCTCGAGCGGCTTGCCCGTTTCCATGCTGTTTTCGCGGGCGGCACGTACGGCGCCGTACCCTTGAGCCGCCACGCGCACTGCGACAGATCGTACTGGCTTTTACACATCGGAATGCCTCCTCTTACATCATATAGGAAGGAGCGCCTCGGCTCTGCTTTTCGAAGCGCTCCTTTTTTGTGCCGGTCTTATTCGCCGAACACCTCGTTGATCTCGGCGCAGGCTCTCTCCGCCTGCTCCTTATTTTCATCGATAAACTGGTTCCAGATCGCCTCCGGGTCATCGAAATGACCGCCTGAATGAAATCGTCGGAGGTGCCGTTCAGCACGGACGCAAACGCATCCTTCTCCGTGGAGGAGAAATACGTCAGGTCATAGTTGCTCGGCGTATAGTTGGGGTTTGTCTCCCATGTCTCCATATTCGTCTTGAACAAGTCGTTGATCACATAGTCGCTCGCGTTGGGGTTGCCCCCTCGAGGAACAGGTCGAGGCCTTCGAGGATAAAATACTTCTGGAAGCGCGCTGGTTCGTGATGTATTCCTTATCGCCGCCGGCAGTCGCCTCCTCAGCGGTGTAATTCAGCGTGACGTTCCGTCCGCGTCCTTCGTCAGTCCTCGCCCTCGACACCGTAGGCGTACTTTTCGATCTGCTCCTCCTCGAGCAGCCAGTTGCCGACGGCCAGCCAGCGCTCCATGACCTCGTCACGGCAGTCGTTGTCGAACGCGAAGGAGCCCCACCACTCGTCCATCTGGGGAGACCGCGTACTTGCCGTCGCCCATCTTGACGGTGAACAGGCCGAGGTCCTCCTCCTCAAAGCCGTCGATCGTCGAAACCATCTGGTTCACGGTATCCTGCAGAATCGACGGGCCGAGGTTGCTGTAGATCACGGCGCTGCGGCCGGCCATAAAGCGCTCCTTGCCGGCGTTGTTCGCATCCGTGTAGCTGTCGGCCGCAAGCAGGCCCTCGTCGTACAGGCTCTTAATCTCCAAAATCGCATCCATCGATGTGGGATCGGGCGCACCCCAAACGTACTGCCCGTCCACCATCTCATAGCCGGAGATGTACGGGTTCCACTTGCGCGCGAAGCCGCACCAGCTGTTGCCGCCGTTTTCAAAATCGAAGGGGATCAGCTTTTCTCCGAGCTGGCCGGGGTCCTCCGTCCTTGACCTTACGCAGATAGTCCTTAAACTCGTCCCAAGTCAGGTCCTGCACCGGCGCGTAGTCGAGGCCCATCGCATTGGCCCAGTCGCGGCGGTAGGCGAACATGTAGGAATCGTACTCGTTGTACGGGTTGTTGTTCTTGATTTTCGGGAACGCGTACAGGTTGCCGTCCACGAGCAGCTTTTCAAAGATCGTGTACTTCTCGGTCAGCGCCTCGAGGTTCGGGTAAGCGGAGAGGTCGCTCGGCAGCGCCTTAAAATGCCCTCCTGCGCCCACTCCTCGACATATTCGGCGTAGTTCAGGTTGTACCAAGCGATGACCTCGGGAAGCTGTCCGTCGCGGCCAGCGTGCGGGTCACGTCGTCCCAGTTGTCCCACGCAACGAGCTGCACCGTGAAATCAATGTTGAACTTCTCGCAGGCCTCGGCGACCAGCGGGTAATCCAGCATTTCCTCCGCGCCGTCGATCGAGAAGATCTCAAAAGCTCAGGGTGCTCGGCGTAGGGGTCGTCCGCATCTCTCGACGTCTCCTGCCCGCCGGCATTCGAGGACGAGGACGCATCGGCGCCGCCGCTGCACCCGGCAAAGGCGGAAACTGAGAAGAAGGGCCAGTAGCGTGCATAACCATCTTTTCTTCATTGAAAACGCTCCTTTTAAATTTTTATTATACGATCGCAATAGCTGCGATACATTCAGGATTTGATGGCGCCGATCATGACGCCCTTAACGAAATAGCGCTGCAAAAACGGGTAGACCATCATGATGGGCAGCATCGTCACCATAACGGCGGCATCCTTCAGGCCCTCGGAAAACGCCGGCCTGCCGGCCTCCGGCGGGATATTGTCCACAATGCCGGAGGAGGACCAGAGGATCTGCCGCAGCTCGAGCTGCATCGGCCACAGCTTGGCGTTGCCGAGGAACAGGCTCGCGTGGAACCACTCGTTCCAGCGGCTGACCGCGTAAAACAGCACAAGCGTCGCGATCGCCGGCTTAACGAGCGGCAGGTCGATCGTCCAGAAGATGCGCAGCGGGCCGGCGCCGTCCAGCGTGGCCGCCTGCGTCGAGGTCGGGCGGAAGCTGCTCGAAGAAATTGCGCAGAATAATCATATTGAAAATGCTGCACGCCGAGGGGATGATGATCGCCCAGCGCGCGTGTTGATGAGGCCGAGCTGCTTTACGAGCAGGAAGAACAGGATCAGGCCGCCGCTGAAATACATCGTGAAAATCACCATGTTCTGAAAAAACGCGCGGCCGGGGTAGCCCTTCTTGGCGAGGCCGTAGGCCAGCGTCGTCGTAATGAACATGCTGAAGATCACGCCGACCACCGTGTAAACACGCTGTTCCCAAAGGAGCGCACCATCGTCGAGCCGACGAATATGTCGCGGTAGTTGCCGAGCGTCGGCTCCTTCGGCCAGAGGGTGCTGCTGTTCATGATGTATTCCTGCTGCGTCATGAACGACTGGATGATCGTGAGGTAAAACAGGATCAGCACGATAAGCATCAAGCGTCAGAACGCAGACATTGACGATGTCGAACGTCTCGATCTTCTTTCTTTTTGCGCAGTTTCTTCGCCATCATGATGCCCCCTTCCCCGAGCAGCTTGGCGATCTTGTTCGCCGCCAGCAGAAATACGAAGTTGATCACGGATTTCGCAAGGCCCATCGCCGTGCTGAACCCGTAGTTCGGCTTGTCCTGAAACGTTTTCTGTAGATGTACGTGTCCATATTCTCAGCCGCGTCCTGCACCACGGGGTTGACCATGTTGAGGATCTGGTCAAAGCCGTTGTTCATAATGCCGCCGAACGCGAGGATCAGCAAAATCACCGCCGTCGATTTGATGCCCGGCCACGTGATGTACAGCATCTTATGGTAGCGGTTCGCGCCGTCCACCTCGGCCGCCTCGTAAAGCTCGGGACTGATGCCGCCATCGCCGCGAGGTAGAGGATCGCGCCCAGCCCACGCCCTTCCACACGTTCGTCGCGTAGAGCAGCGGGCGGATCAGGTCCGCGTTCGTCAGGAAATTATAGGTTTCCCGCCGCACGTATGCGGATAATCATGTTGACGAATCCCTCCGAGGAAAACAGCGTCGTCATCAGGCCGCCGATGATGACCCACGAAAGGAAATTCGGAAAGGTGTAAACCGTTTGCAGCACCTTCTTGTAGCGGTTCGCCCGCAGCTCATTCAGAAGCATCGCCAGAATGATGGGCCCCGGAAATCCGGTTATAATATACCAGAAGCCCATGCGGAAGGTATTGAGAAACGCCCGCCAGAATGCGTCCTGCCCGAACATCGTCACAAAGTTCTTGTAGATCGGGTCGGCCCACGGGCTGCCGAGGATGCCCGCGCTGATCTTGAAATCCTTAAAGGCCAGCGTCAGGCCGTACATGGGCACGTAGCTGAACAAAACCAGATACGCAATGCCCGGCAGCAGGAAAAGGTAGATCCATTTATGCTTTTGATTTGCTTCCACAGCGGTTTTTTGGCTGCTTTCGCCGTTGTCATACGCTCACTTTCCCCCTCGAAGTTCTTTTTCGTCCTCTTGTGCTTTCGCTGTGATTATGGTATCATTTTAACAATTTCTTCACAATACAGTCGTTTCGGATAACAATGTTTGCTTTTTGGGGAATTTTTCAAGCAAAACGGATAGATATTTGCGTACGGAGGCTTTTATGTATCAGCTCTTATTTGCAGACAACGAAAAATGGCGCTTCTGTCTACCGAGCGTTCTCTCCCGCTTCAGGAGCACCGGATGGAGACGGCCGCCAGCCTGTGCGACGCCTTCGAGGCGATGCGCCTTTTGGAAGCCCGCTACTTCGACGCCGCCTTTCTGGACATCCGCATGCCCGGCCTTTCCGGCCTTGACATCATCCGCCGGCGGGTCGGGCAGCCGTTCTGCCCCCGCGTTCGTCGTGATCAGCGGCTACTCGGATTTTATCTACATGAAGCAGGCCATCCAGCTCGGCGCGTTCGACTACTGCTTAAAGCCCCTGCAAAAGGCGGAATCGGCCGCACTGCTCGACCGGCTCGAACCGCACCTCTATCAAAACCGGCTGAAAACGGCCCGCTTTTGCTCGCCCGCCTGTGCGTGACCCCAAAACGCAGGACGAAACGCTCGCCTTCTGCGGCCTTTCCAAGGCGGAAAACCCGCTCACCGTCATCGCCGCCGCGGTGCCCTCCTGCAAAAAGCCTGCTTTCCCTCGCCGGCGGAAAGCTCTTTTCCATTTTAAGGACGAGCAGCGGGCGCTGCTTTTCACCACGGCCCCGGCCCCCGAGGCGGAGGAGGAAATTGGCCGCCTGCTTTCCATTCCCGGCTGCCGGATCGCGGCCGGGCATTTCGACTACGCCTCCGGCCGCCTCGCCCGCCTGCTCGAGCAGCTCCAGACCGACCTGCTGCTCACGAGCGCCGAGCGGCCCGTGATCCGCACCGTGGCCAGCGCCTCGAACGACGCCTTTCAGCGCCTGCTCGAGGAAGTGCGCAGGTCGTACACCGAGGAGCTTTCGCTTCAGGCCCTCGCGCAGAAATACAGCTTAAACTACTCCCTATTGCAGCGAGCTTTTCAAGGCCGCCACGGGCTTTACCTTCTCGAAATACCTGATCCATCTGCGGATGAACGCGGCGGCCGGGCAGCTTCTCTCCACGAGCCGCCCGGTCACCGACATCGCCTATGCCGTGGGCTACCGCAACTACCACCACTTCACCGGGATGTTCAAGGCGTTCTTCGGGGTCACGCCCACGGAGTTCCGGCAGAAAAAAGGGGCGCCCGGCCATGAAAAAAAGCTCGGCTCCATCAAAAGCAAGCTGATCCTTATGCTGATCACCGTCATCGCCTTCTGCTTTGCGGCGACCTGCGGGTACTACGCCTTCGTGCTCAATTTGATCCGCGACAAGGAGGAGGTATACGTGCGCAACTCCGTCAATCAGGTCGTCCAAAACATACAGACCTCCACGGAGGATATGATCCGCTTTGCAAAGATCGCCTCGACCAGCAACGCGACGCAGGATTTTCTCACGAGCAGCGACCCGCTCACGAGGCTGGAAAACTCGCGGGATGTTTCAAACTCGATCTTCTCCATCACGCAGGACAGCTCGGAGATCGCCATCCTCATCATGGAGGAGGACGGCGTCGCGCTCGCGCCGAAGCCGCTCCCTCACCGTCATCGACGCGCTCGAGAGAGCGACTATCTGCCCGCCCTATCTGAAAATCCACCGGCTTCACCGGCCTGATGCACAACAGCTACGACGGCGTGAGCTATTTCGCCTATTACAGGCCGATTCTCGACATCAAGAAAGACGCAGCTCCAGCGGCAAATCGGCGCCTGCGTCGTGCTGAAATCCCTCAACACGCTGCAAAAAGTGCATCAATCTGGTCGAGACGACGCCGCACTCCTGTTCTATGTTCTCGACGACGACCTCGAGGTGATCGTCTCCAACCAGAGCCAAACGGATTCCGCCGCCGCAGACCTGCTCCACAACCTGCGCACCGGAACGCTCGCGAACGGGGCGGTCCGCTCCGTCAACGGCAGCGACCACATGATCCTGTTCCAGTCGGTGCCCAATACGGACTGGGCTCGTCGTGGGCGCGGTGCCGCTCAACGAGATCAATTCCGACCTGACGGGCCTTCTGTTTCTCGGCATCACCGTTCTGCTTTTGCTCGGGCTTCTGTTCGGGTTCTGGGGCATCGCCATCTTCCGCTCCGTGGCCCTGCCGGTCTTTGAGATCTCGAGGTTTTGAAGGGGGCGACGCGTACTCAAAAGCTCCACAAGCGGCTGTACCTCAAGAATGAGAACGAAGTCGGCGTTCTCGCCGAGCAGATCAACCGCATGCTCGACGAGCTTTCGGAGATGACGCACACGATCCTGCGGAACAACTCCAACATGTACGAGCTCGACCTCGCGCGCAAGCGCGCCGAGCTTTCGGCCCTGCAAAGCCAGATCAACCCGCACTTTCTCTACAACACGCTCGACTGCATCAAGGGCTACGGCTATCTGCTCGAGAGCGGCGAGATCGTACAGAGCCGATTCGCTCGCCCAGATCATGCGCTACTGCATCAAGGGGCGCGACATCGTCGCCCTTCCGACAGATCGGCATCGTCCGGCAGTATCTCCATCATCTCCATCCGCTTCGACAACCGCTTCGCCTTCGAAATCGATATTCAGAAAGCGTTCAGGCTGTGAAGATGCCCGCTTCATCCTCCAGCCGCTTGTGGAAAACGCCATCTACCACGGTCTCGAGCCCAAATACGGCGCGGGCCGCCTGCGCATTTACTGCTGCGGCGAAGCGCCCGGCACGGTGCAGATCTGCATCGCGGACAACGGCGCCGGCATCCCGCCCGACATACTGCAAAAATACATGCGGAGCTTTCCGGCTCGAGCCCCGCAGAGCCTTTTTCGGCGTCGAGAGCCAAAAGGGGCTCGCGCTTTTGAACATCAACCAGCGCATACGCCAGTTCTTCGGGCGGAATACGGCCTTTCGCTCGAAAGCACGCCCGGCTCGGGGACGCTCGTGCGCATCAGCATCCCGGCAGAAGCCCCAGAGCCGCCCGCCCCAGCGGATTGACCGTCTTGAAAGCCGCGCCGTCCTGTGACGGCGCGGCTTTCTGCGCGCACGGGAAAATACGGCTTCCAAAGACCCGCGCTTTTTATTTGTAATTCATTTCCGCGAATCAGATTCCCGATGTTTGCATCATGGTGCAGCGGCCGTATGTTTTTAGAATTTTTTGGTAAATTCTGTCAAGGAAGGGAATTTTACCATGAGGGAACAACTGCACGCAATACTTAGGGACTATTTTCGCGGCGAGCTCCTGAAAACGCACCACAACACCGAGGGCATGACGCAGGAGCTGATGGCCTCCATTCTGGAGATGAGCACGCGCGCCTATGCCGATCTGGAAAGCGGGAAATCCTGCTGCAGCGCGGAAACACTCGTGCTGTACCTCCATCGCCTTTGCCCCTGATGCGGGCGCATTTTTGCCGGCCTCTTCGCGCGGCTTGAGGAGGTGGCGCGAAACGACGGGTAAGGCGTTTTAGGCATATCTGGATTCCAGTATTTTGGTCTGCCGCCGTTTTTTGAAAGCGCAGCGGCTTTATTTTTTATGCGCACTTTCAGAAAGGACGCCGCCCGGCTCCGATGGACCGCTGAAGCGCGGGCGGCCCTGTCCTGTGCTTTTCGTCGAATTTTGTCAATAAATCCCTTTCTATGAAGTCTGTTTCGTGGTATATATTTCCACTTTGCAGTATCATTATATAGAACCGATCAATGAAACGGAGGCTTGTCTGAAATGGACGAGAAAAAAGAACACAATTCTACAAAACAGTGCGGCAGAGGCGGAGGGCCCGCGGATCCCCTCGTCAACCAAGACATTTTCGAGAACGACGCGCCTCATCAACCGCTTTTTCTACCTCAGTCCGACCCTCTCAGGCGGTCTGCTGATCTGTAAGATTTCGTATGAGGAAAGCGTCTTTCTAAAGGACGGCGACGAGGATCTCTGCCTGCTGCACACCACCTGCCGCACCGCGCCGGACACCTTTTCCGTCCGCCTTTCCTAACCCCCCCACGGACGCAGAAAACCGCCGCGCACAAATGGCACGGCGGTTTCGCCTTTTCTCTATTTTCTTCTGCCTGCGGGCGGAACCCCCGCGCGCTGCCGGGTTTGAAACATTCATATCGAATATAATCATATAAAAATTGAAAGTCACATCCTGCTTATGGAAAAGCGCCGCGGAAGGTTTCCCCGCGGCGCTGCCGTTTTATCCCCTATTTTCCCCAAATCAGAACCTTTTCCGCCGTCCTCCTCCGGCGGAAGCACAGAGGCACAGTGCGGACACTTCACGGCGCCGATCTTCACATCGTCTGAAAGGCAGTACGGGCAGGTTTTGGTCGTCGGCAGCAGGCGCCTCCTCCTTTTCGAAACCATGCCCCGCGCCGCATTGAACGCCTTCATGACCGCGAAAAATCACCGCGGCGGTGATGAAAAAACGTGATCACCGCATTGATGAACGAACCGTCGCAAAGCCGCCCGGCGCCCACTCAGCAAATGTCGTATTCGGCAGAAACAGGCCCACGATCGGCGTGACGATGTCGGTAACCGCTGAATTGACGACCGACGTGAACGCGGAGGCCACCACAACGCCGACCGCCATATCGAGCACATTGCCGCGCGCGATGAATTCCCCGAAACTCGTTCCATATTTTTTCATTTGATTTCTCGTCTTTCCCTGCCCCTCAGGACAAATTTATTTTTTCGACTAATTCTCCCCAACTACGAGTGAATTTTCAAGCGACCGGAACCCGATTCCGGCAAATACAGCAAAACGGAGACTGCGCCGCCAGATTTCAGCATAGGTATAGAGAGAATGCACATAAATATGTTTCATAAAATGTACTCTTCAAACACTTCCTGCCGGTTTAATAGAAATACGCACGGCTTTTTCTGAAACAGGCCGCCTTTTTATACCAGCCTGCCGTTGCCTCACGCGGACGGGTGCGCCCGGATACCCCATACACCGGCTGATTTCGAGTTTTTTTGACGTTTTTCCTTCCGAGTATTGTTGCAGCCCGCGGAATATGCTATACTTTCGTATACCGAATGAAAAGGAGATGAATGCATGGCATTCGACATTTGGAAATTTCTCTGGTATTTTATGCTGGCTTCCTTCTGCGGGTGGCTCTCGGAGGTCGCATACAACGCCATCGTACACAAAAATTCAAGAACCCCGGCATGCTCAACGGCCCGTACTGCCCGCAGTACGGCCTGATGATCGCGCTTCCGTGGGCGGCGCTGACCGCCGTGCACCTCGAGCGCGGCGCGGTGGCAACGCTTTTCGCCTGCCTGCTCTCGAGCTTTCTCGTGGAGCTGCTTTTCGCGTGGGTGCTGAACCGCACGGCGAAGATCCGCCTGCGGGATTATTCCGCGTTCAAATGGAACCTCAAAGGGCTACATATGCGTGCCGCTCGCTCTGCTGCGCGGCGTGATCTTCACGCCGATCCTGATGTTCGTGCTCCCCATCCTCAGTCTGCTTCTGAACTATGTGAACCGCACGATCGGCTGGATCATCCTCGGCGTTTTCCTCGGGCTTCTGCTGCTCGACATCGTTGTGACGGTCATCACCGTCGCGAAGCTGAGCCATCAGATCAAGAGCCTCGCCGAGCTCGGCGCGCGTGTGCGAAAGGAAGCGCGCGACGAGCTCGGCAGCGCCGTAACCGAAAAGGCCATCGACGCCGCCGAAGCGATCGACGAGCTCGACCTCGACGACAAGCTGCGCAAGGCGCAGGAGAGCGCCGAGGAAAGCTACACCGCCCTTTTGAATAAGTCGAATTTCTTCAAGCGGCGCTTTCTCAGCGCCTCGCCCGATATGACCTCCGCGCAGTATGAAAAAGGAGCTGGACGCGTACCGCATCACGACGGCGGAGCGCAAAAAGCGGCAGGCTGAGCGCGAGGCGCGCAATCTCTACGAATACGAGGCGACCTTTGCGAACCCGGAGGACCGCCCGTTTGCCTTCGGCATGAACCTGACAAAGCTGTTCTGGATCTTTTGATCGGCTGCGTCGTCGGCTTCATCCTAGAGGAATGCTGGGCGTTCTTCATCGCGCACACGATTGAACTGCGCGTGGGCCTCGTTTACGGCCCGTTCCAGCCGATTTACGGCGGCGGAGCGGCGATCATCACGCTCTGCCTCTACCGGCTCTTACAGGCAGAACAGCGCCGTGATCTTCATCGCGAGCGGCTTCATCGGGGCGGCGTTCGAATACCTGTGCAGCCTCGGGCAGGAGCTTGTTTTCGGCACCGTTTCCTGGGACTACAGCGATACGCCGTTCAACATCGACGGGCGCACGAACCTGATGTTCGGGCTGATCTGGGGCACGCTCGGGCTGATCTGGCTCAAGAGCCTTTACCCCGCGATCTCGCGCTGGATCGAGAAGATCCCGAAGCGCATCGGCGGCATGCTGACCATCGTGCTCGCCGCGTTCATGATCTTCGACGCGTTTATTTCCTGCGCGCGCTGATCCGCGCCGACGAGCGCAGCCGCGGCGTTCCGGCCACATCGTCGTTCCAGTATTTTCTCGACAAGCACCTCGACGACAGCTACCTCGCGCTCGTCTACCCGAATATGCAGAAGGTGAACGAGGACGGCACAAAGAGCGAGCCGCTCAAGGACATGGACTTTTCCGGAACCGCGCAGGATCTCCAAAAACAACGGATAAAAACAGATAAAGGCGCAGCCGCTTCCCCATACGAAGCCGGCTGCACCTTTTATTCTCTTATTCCGCTGCTCACACCGGCAGATTTTCGAGCACCTATTGTATGTGCTCGTCCCAGAATGCCCAGCTGTGCGTGCCGGGGAATTCCGCATAGTCGTTTTCGATGCCGAGCGCGTCGAGATGCGCCTTTAAAGCGGCGGTTCGGCCCGAGCGCGAGCGCGTCCTCCGTGCCGCAGCGCAGAATCAGCTTCGGCAGCGGCGTGCCGCCCGCCTTGGCCTTTTTCGGCGAGGCGGAACAGGTTGTCCGCGTCGTTTTGCTCGAATTCGGCGGGCGAGCCGAAGTTCACGAAAACTGCATGCCGCGCGCGTAATCCGCCGGGTCGAGCATTTCCCGGGCCGCGCGCAGCGCCTCAATGCCGGAAAGCCCGCGCACAGCCTCCGGCAGAATACCGACGCGGTCGCAGCCCGCGGAAAGCGCGCCGACGACCGAAAAATCTTCGGGCAGCGCGAGGCCGATTTTCAGCGCGCCGTAGCCGCCCATCGAAAGCCCGGCGACAAATTTTTCCTCGCGCCGGCGCGACAGGTTGAAATACCGCGCGCAGACCTGCGGCACTTCCTTCGCCACAAAATCGAAGTAGCGGAATCCGTACTGCTGGTTCGTGTACGCGCCGAGGTGCGTCGTCATCATCACGACTGCGAGGCGCTTTTCCGCCACGTACCGCTCGATCGACGTGCGCCGCTGCCAGATTGTCTGGTCGTCGCTCGTGCCGTGGAGCAGGTAGAGCGCCGGAATCGGCGCGTCGCTTTTTCCCGCGCGCCGCCGACGCCGATGCCCTGCGCCATCTCCGGCAGAACGATCGTGAGCGCCGTCTGCATGCCAAGCGCGGGCGAAAAATACTTGAAATCCACAAGTGCCATGGTTTTCTCCCTTTTTTTATGTTCGGCGGCCGGCGCGCACCGTCACACGCGCTCGATAAACCGGCGGAACGCCGCGCGGCCCTCGGGCGTGCATTTGTAAACGCCCGCGTCCTCGAGCACCCGGACGAACACCGCGCCGACCTCGTCGCGGAGAATCGCTTCGGCATTCTCCGCGTTCAGTTCCGGATGCTTCCGCACGACTTCCTTCGCCCAGTCCGCATGCTTTGCGATGCGCTCGTCCGCCGCAACGTCCGCGCCGCACACGAGCGCGTCGGCGAGGAGCTGCAGCTCCGCCTTTGAGCCGCGACGGCAGCACTGCAAGGCCCATGACCTCGATGAGGCCGATGTTCTCCCTTCTTGATGTGGTGCAGCTCCTCGTGCGGATGATAGACGCCGAGCGGGTACGCTTCGGTCGTGATGTTGTTGCGCAGGGGCGAGATCGAGCTCGAACACGCCGCCTACACAGCGGGCGATCGGCGTGATCGTGTTGTGCGGCTCGCCGTCCGTCTCGGCAAAGATAAACGCCGCCTCGTCCGTGTAGCCGCGCCAGCGGTCGAGCACGCGCGAGGCGAGGTCGATCAGGCGCGCCGGCTCCTTCGAGCGCAAACGCAGCACGGAGACCGGCCAATTCAGGATGCCTGCCTCCACATCCTCAAAGCCGCGGATCGTGCAGTGCTCCTCGATATTCGCCTTCGCCATCGCGAACGTGTAGCGGCCGCCCTGATAGTGGTCGTGCGTGAGGATCGACCCGCCGACGATCGGCAGATCGGCGTTCGAGCCGAGGAAGTAGTGCGGGTACTGCCCGACGAAATCGAAGAGCTTTCGAACGCGCGTCGATCTGCATCGGCGTGTGCTCGCCGCAGAAAACGATGCAGTGCCTGTTGTAGTAGACGGGGGAATACTGGAGATACCAGTCCGCCCCATTGATCGCGACCGGCACCGCGCGGTGGTTCTGGCGCGCGGGAAATTCATGCGGCCCGCATAGCCGATATTTTCCCTTGCAGAGCATGCAGGCCGGTAGCCCGAGGCCTTCATCGTTTTCGCCGCCGCAATCGCCTTCGGGTCCTTCGGGCTTCGAGAGGCTGATCGTAATGTCGATGTCGCCGAAGCGCGGGTCGCTGTACACCCACTTTAAGTCGCGCGCGACGCGCTCGCGGCGGATGTGGTTGCAGTCGCCGCAGAAGCGGTAGAACCAGTCGGTCGCCTGCTCGGGGAGACTGCGCGTACAGCGACCGGAACCGCGCGTTCACCGCCGAGGGGCGCATCGTCAAAAGCCCCATCAGCTTGTGTCGAACAAATCGCGCCCGTCGCGCTCTCCCCGATAATCCCGCGCAAAACGGCCTCATCGCAGAGCGCGTCCAAAAGCGCGCCGAGGTCTCGAACGGCTCCGCCGCCTCTGCCGCCCAGTCGTCCTCGCAGAACGCCTCGAGCAACCGGTTGCGCGTAAACCGCGTCGTCCGGCTCCGATCAGGCCCGTTTGGATCCCGTACCCGACGAGCGCCCCTCAATTTTCCTGTACAGCATAAAATCACCCCTCCAGTATTTTCCGGCACAGCGGCGCAGGCCGCCCCGCATTTTAATCCATCCGACGCACAATTCACACATCAAAAATACAGCGTAAAAAATCAGCGCGTCCTCGCGCGGCGCCTTGTAAAAATCCCGCCGCACGCCCGCCTTTCGAAGCCGAGCGAAGCGTAAAGCGACACCGCCGGCACATTCGAGGCGCGCACCTCGAGCGTACGAACGCGCCGCCCGCCCGGGCATGCCCGACCAGCGCCGCAGTCAGCGCGCGGCCGATCCCCCGCCCGCGGTGCGCGAGCAGCACGGCGATGTTATCGACATAGCTTTCGCCGAGCACGGTGTGCATGCCGGCGTAGCCGAGCACCGCGCCGTTTTCCACGGCCGCAATGAAATACGCCGCCGGGTTCTCGATTTCCTCCGAAAGCGATTTCTCGCTCCACGGCTCTGAAAAGCACAGCCGCTCGAGCGCCGCGATCTGCGGGATATGGCACGCCGCCATGCGCACGATTTCCATTTTACCGCCCCCTAAAGCACCGGCTGAAACCGGAAAATTCAAAAGCCGAGAAAGCGCTGGAACCCCTAGCTCCTCGCGCAGCTTCGTCGCGGCAGCGGCGGTATGTATCGAGATCGCCGCCGAACGGATCTTCGATGTAGTGCGGCACATAGATGCGCCTCCGCCGGTACGCCGGCCTGCGCCAAAATGTACGCGTGCGTTTTGGACATCGTAAAGTAAACGTCCCAGATGTCGATCTCATCCGGCGTAAAACGGCGCGTGATGTGCCCGCTGATGTCGACGCCGATCTCGCGGCAGACCGCCACCGCGTTTTCCGCGGGTGCTCGCCCTCCGCGGCGGAAAGCCCGGCGCTCTGGCACATGATGTTCTCAAAGCCCCTGCGCCTCCATGTCGTGGCGGAAAAGCCCCTCCGCCATCGGGCTTCTGCACGTGTTGCCCGTGCAAACAAACAGTATTTTCATTTTCCTTTTTGACCTCTTGCTGTGGTAATTTTCCGGCAGCGGACCGCCTTTCGGCCCGGGAACCGCGCGGCGCGGGCCCCTTCCCGCCTGCCGCTGCAAAGCCGCGCGGGCGATAAAAAGCAATCGCGCCGGCGCGGTATATAAACAATATACCACAGCCGGCACATAATTTCCACCGTATTTTGTAGCAATATTCAAAAAATCCGTGAACAATCTGAAAACGGCCCGCGCCTTCAGCGCCTGCGGTAGACGAGAAAGCGGAACTTGATTTCCGTTTTCAGCGTGTCGAGCCGCCGCAGCCGCTCGCCGCCCGCGACGTCCGTTTTCCAGTAGTACGGCGTCATCGAAAACAGCGCCTCGATGTTCTCCGCGCCCTCCACGGTGATCTCCCGCCGCACGCTCTCGCCGCCGAGGAATCTGAAGCCCTCGTAATCGGTGTCGTGCTCCTCGTTTTCGTACGGCGCGTCGTACAGCACCTCTTTCATGCCGTAGAGGTGCCGCGCGCCGGGCACGGCGAGGATCATCACGCCGCCGGGCTTTAGGACGCGGCGAAACTCCGCGGGCACGATCGGCGCGAAGACATCGGTCAGCACGTCGGCGCTTTCCGCCGCGCAGGGGATGTGAAAGAGGCTCGCGACCGGAGCTTTGCCTCCAGTCCTTCGGCGCGCATGCGCGCGTCCACGCGCACCATGGCGGCCTTGATGATATCCGCCGCCGTGCCCTGAATGGGCGTGTTGAGCGCGACGCGCTCGCCAAAGCTGCGGAGGTTGAAATTCGACGATCTCAGCTCCGGCAGGTCGCGCCACGGGCCGAAAAGCGTCGTGACGTAACCGTCGGCCTTCGCCTGCTCGACAATGCGCTTCATATAGTCGCGCACGCCGTGGTACTTGGCAAAATAGCTGTCCATAT
>VOFE01000201.1_pt1 | contig 26000 bp, 31 predicted proteins | sample 5384071 | NCBI WGS metagenome assembly VOFE01 (sample SAMN12384724, study PRJNA508395) | human gut metagenome | isolation source: healthy gut D | host: Homo sapiens
CAATGGCATATATTCTTCAAAATGAACGTGTTGGTCAATTTTCTTTGAAACTGTTTTTGAACAACCAAGTATTTATCTTCACGAATTATGCGCTCGGTTAGTACCGAATTATATCTATATTTATCGAACTAACGTTTTTGAAACTACTGCCCATACAACTAGAGAACTATGTTTATATAGCGGAACTTTAACCGCTGTTTTGCTACCGCAAATTTTTTCGGATAAAGATAAAAATTTCAGAAAAGCAACTTTTATTCTATATAATTTTGAATTTATTTTTGATATTCCCATTTTTAAGTTCAATGGCTCATGGTTTTAGTGATCCAACTTTTCGATGGACAATGATATTAATCCTTGTTCAAATTTTTTTAACTGCATGTCATTATTTGGAAAATATCAATCAATTAAATATTAAAAATTTAAAGATAACAATGGGTATTTCGATCTTTGCATTAATTGCAGTTATTCCGCTGACTGTGATCCTTTCTAAAGAAAATACAATATCTGCTTATAGAAATCAAATATTGCTGTTTTTATCTGCTATTATTTTTCTAGTTATAAATACGTGGCTTTTATTAAATAAAAATCTTATATATGGCTCTTAACGGTGTTGTGTATTGAATATTCCATTTCAGGATTTACTTTATATTATTCTCGGATGCGCAGTGAAGGAATAACTTATGAATTTATTGAATCTGTTACGCATGTATTACAAGAGAAAGATAATGACTTAAATGTTTTTTTTGGAAAACATTGAGCCGATAAATTATTTACAATATTATAGAACTTATATTCCTTTAGAGTCAATCTATTGGAATTTTAGTCATAACATGAGTTTAATGGTTCAATTACAAGGAACAATGACTTATGATTCAACATATGCACCAAGTTTCAATAAAATGAAAGAAATTGCTCAGAAGTTAAAGACTATAATTCTGAATGGATTTTTTAATATTAAAAATCGGATATATTAAAATTTTTGAGCGTAAAATATGCATTGTCACAGATCCTTCAGAATTGCCTGAAGGACTGAACTGGCGTTTATTAACTGATAATTATAGATCCGGATTATTAGTTTATAGGAATGATGATTACCGCTCCTTGGGAACTACTTATAATCAGATAATTGCTTATGAAGAAATTGAATCTGTAAAATTAATTACTCATTTATCAGATATCGTTGCATGTGAATCGAGCGATTTAATGGAAATTAGGAACATGATGAATTCTAATCATTCTGTTGAACTTGAAAACATAGCTTATCAGGGGAATTATCTTACGGGTACCTGCAACACAGATGAATCTACTTTTCTTGTCTTATCACTGCCTTATGACGAAGGATGGAAAGTCTTTGTAAACGGTCAAAATGTAAAAACATATTCTGTTAATGGTGGCTTCGTTGGATTTGGAGTTGAAGCAGGTAATAATCAAATTGAAATGTATTTTACACCTGTAGGCTTTAAACAAGGAGCAATAATATCTTTGATTGGAATTGTGGGATATGTTGCATTAATTATTTATGAAAAAATTAAAAACTAGAAATAGCAGGAGATATAAAATGAGCAAAGTATATAGAAAGCGGCCTTGGATTTTATTAATTATTCTCCTTTCTTGTTTAGCAGGCAGTATCATCCTTCCATATATTCTTACAGATACGCCATTTATGCTGGGGTGGGATATGAGGACCCAATATAGTTCTTTCTATGAAAATCTTAAAACAATGTTCTTAGAAATGAAAAATACAGGTTCACTTCCATTTTATTCTTGGTCTGCATTCCTGGGTAATAATTTCTGGGGAAGTAAACTTTTCTATTATCATGATATATTTGATTATTTATCATTATTGATTTTCCCTAATTTTGATTATAATCGAATTATTATGCTACAGACTTTGTGAAACTGGGAATTGCAGGGGTTGTTTTATCGCTATTGTCAATATCATCATTATTCCAGTTCTACAAGCATTATTGGCTCATTGCTATTTGCGTTTTCTTCGTATTCATTAGAAGCGTTAAAAGATCCATTTTTCCTGTCATTTTATATTTTTATTCCACTATATTTTCTGGCAATAGATCGTTATTTAATTGAGAAAAAGAAAATAGGATATATCTTAATTACCGCATTTTTAGCGATTACAAATTACTATCACTTTTATTCACTTAGTGTTTTCAGCGTTATTTATTTTATTTATAGATATTCATGTTTGCATAATACATTGAAAGGCTTTTTTAAAAGAAGCAATCCCTTTAATTGGTGCTTATATTATCGCTGTTTTACTTGTAGGATTTGCATTAATTCCTGAGTTTTTAATATTCTTACGAATCAAAAATTGGAAATTCTTCTGCTTTCTTATTCTATGATAGTATAAAGACATATTTTTACATTTTATCCGGTTTGTTTTTCCATCAAGTATAATTATCAATCGCACCAATGAATTTTCGTCAATCTATACTTATGTTTCTGATAATAACACCGTATTATATGTATGCCTTTGGGCAGGATCATTTTGTTCTCTATTGATTCCGCAAATATTTTCAAAAAAAAAAGAACAAAAATACTATAATCTTTTATTGGTCAATTTATTAATCCTGATAATACCGTTTGGTTCTTCGATTATGCATGGCTTTAGTGAACCGGCTTTTCGTTGGTTACAATTTCCTTTGTTTGTTAATCTTACTTTGATTCTGCCTTATTTAGATGAAAATCAACTTATTAATAGAAAATGTTTGTTCTTGTCTGTTTTATTTATATCTTTGATCCTTCTTTTAGGAACACCTTTATTAGGAATTTTGTGTAATATTCCTTTTCAAAAATATAGCCGCGAATATAGTTTAATATTAATTGCTTTACCTTTTTTATGGATAGGCTATTTTGTCTTGTTAAAAGGAAAAAATGGATATTTATTATTTTCACTTTCGTTGAGGTGTTATTTGTGTCTTATATGTCAGTGTATTCTAACAGTTATTATCGGCTATTTACAAAAGAAACAATTCAAGGCGTTACTCACGTACTACAGAATCGCAACGATTTGAATCAATATCTTTTAACATTAGATGCGAAAAATAGTGAACAATTCTATCGTATTTATGTTGATCCTAGTGCTGTTTATTGGGATTATTCTACGAATTTAAATTTAAATTTTAATGTTATGGGATTGATGACATATGATTCCACAGTATCTTCTTCAATTGTAGATATGAATCGTATTGCTGATATTGAGTCCTATTTACCATGGTCTTATGAAATCAAAGATCCCTATCTGATAGATTTTTTATGCACAAAGTATGCGGTGGTTACAGATATTTCACAACTTCCTCATAAGGATTTTAAACAGGTAGGGGAGTTTAACTATCTTTTAATATTTGAAAATCTGCATTATCAAAATTTTGTCCGAACTTATCATAGTATAATAACGCTGAATCATGAAAATATTCAAAGCGAAGAGATATTAAATACTGTAATATGTCATGAAGAAGATCTTGATCAGTTGGAAAATTTAATTAATTTATCAGGAAATGTAGAATTACCTATATCAATCGTCAATTAAACCAGATCTATGCAGGAATTAATTCTTCCGATTCAGAGTTTGTATCAATACCTATTCCTTATGATGAAGGCTGGAATATTGAAATTAACGGAGAAAAAATTCAATATTATTCAGTGAATGGAGGCATGATTGGGTTTTCTGTTCCGAAGGGGTATAGTGAAATTCATATGATTTTTATCCCACAAGGTTTTTAAGATGGGAATGGTGGCAAAGTTTAACCGGTGTTCTTTTACTGATTATTTTAGTTATAGCCGAGAAAATTCAAAAGAAAGTAAAAGGGGCTGTGACAAATCAGGAAAATAAGAAAAAGCGATAAGCTCACAGCCATTTCTCTAAGTTTTCCACAATTTTAGATAAAACGAACGGAAAAGAAAGCATTCTGAAAACACCTTGACCCTTTCAAGGCTGTTTCTCAGTCTGCTTTTTTCTTTCCTTTCCTGTCTTTGTGGATAACTTGTTCCTACTTCATCAACTTTGTTCTTTGTCGATGATAATGCCTCAAATTGTACCCCAGGATCACCAGCCCCAACTCTACTCGCACTCCGCTTTCTCCCTGCCTGCGAAGCAGACTATATCCGTTTTTTTTTTTTTCTTGATGTCTCCAAACGCCCCTTCTGCCTCACTGCTCCGCTGCGCCATCCTTCTTTTTCCTTCTTCCGTTTCCAGATAGGCATCGACTTCCTTCTGATATTTCTCCAGCTGCGGACTGATTCGCGCACTCCGTCCCTTCTTCGATGTCGTGCACCGGCTCCGCAGCGGACAATTCTCACAGTGCTGATTCCGATAATGAATCGTCGTTCTCGGTACTCCGGTCTTCATGTCCACTCTTATCTTCTCGATTTCAAAATCATACCCTTGCGGGCAGATCGGGGTTCCTTCCCCATTCCGTTTCATATGCATTAACTGAAACTGGTTCTTTTCCTTCACTTTCTCTTTCTTCTTTTGGTACCCCGGATATTTCAGGATTGCCTGAATCTGATGAAGCTGGGCATAGGCATAGTTCTCAAAGCTGCCGTATCCGGCATCCGTCACCACCATTTTCGGATCGTCTCCGAATTGATTTCGGTATCCTTCCAGAAAGGGATTGCGGTCTTTGTATCATTGACATCCGGACTGATATAGGAATAGGCAATATACCCGTTATTCACTCCGATCTGGACATTGTATCCTGGTTTAAAACATTCGTGTGATTGTAATAGTCATATTTCATATGCATCATTGTCGCATCCGGATCGGTCTTGGAGAAACTGTTTCGCTCTCCCAGTATATCTTTCGCTAAGGCGTAACTGAACAGACTTTTGGCAACGCTGCCCAATTCCCTTTCAGCTTCGCCACAGGATGGATTCCCCGTCCTTTCCGGATCGCTCCGACTTCCTGCAGCCACGCATCCAGCCGTTCATCGATCTCCATCAAATACTTCAGTGTTGGTTCCTTCAGGATCGAATATCGCACTGCGATTCCCTGGACCTTAAAATAGCGATTCAACTGTCTTACGATTTCCATCGCTTTCTGCCAGTGACGCGGACGATACCGTTTGACCCAGGCACCCCAAAAGAACGTCATTTTATTCGCATTCGCCTCAAACTTCGTGCCATCGATCATCAGGATCGCAGCCTCCAGCGCTTTTTTGATCCTGGATGCACAGATAAACCTGATGACTGATTTCTTCCAGAGTTCCTTTCAGCTGATCATTGATAAAGCGCTGATAGGTTTTATAGGAAGGTGTCTGTCCCTGAAGAAGCCATCGGCAGCGCAGATCGTAACGACTCATTTCTTCCAGCTGACGCAGGGACGCATAGCCATAGCGGGCATAGGCAAACAGAAGAATCGTAAGTAACGCGGTCGGATCATAGGCATCCCGACGCTGACGATGGAAGTCAATCCACTTTCCGATATTGATCCTCCCGATGACTTCCTGAATCGTCTGAAACAGCGTCATGTCTCCACAATCCGATTGGGATATTGAAATTTCCAGTAGCATTTTTGTCTGGTATCCTTATAATTTCCTTGTGGATTTAACACTTTTTGCATAGTTTAATGATACTAAAAAATGCGCTTTCTTCTCTCGAAGTTACGCATTTTTTATTTTTTCCTATCCCTTATCTGTCACAGCCTCTTTATCATCTGTGGGCTAATTCATCTTCAATCATATCTATTGTGCGTCGAAAACCATCTTGTATGGAAATAGTAGGTTTCAGCCTAAAGCTCTTAGCTTTTGGGTAGATATATTTATGTAGGTAGTTACCTTATTTTCAATATAAGCGGAATTTGTCTCACGGTTTTCCTTATAAAACCTAATATTTCTATCTGGAAAAGCTTTGATTATTTCTTGCGCTAGTTCTTTGATAGAAACGAAACATTCATCATTTGCCATATTGTAGGCTTCTCCGGGAAGTCCGTGAGACAATAAAGTAAGACAAGCAGAAACCAGGTCTAGTACATAACAAAAAGCTCGTTTTGCTTCTCCGGTTGATTTCATAACAATCTGGTTATTTTCAATTACAGATTTAACAAATTCGCTAAATACGCGTTGATCATGATGATAATCTAATGTTGGACCGTAAGTATGAAAGATTCTTAGGCAAGTAACAGGGATTTGGTATTGTTCATAATATGATTTGCAAAGAGTTTCACCCATCCGTTTGCTTTCGCTATAACAACTACGGATATCTAACGGATCAATTGTACCCAATGTGTTTTCTGTAATAAGCTGTGAATTAGAAATTTTACCATAAACTTCAGCGCTTGAAAAATATAAAAAATGCTCAATTTTTTTCTTGCGAGCTAATTCAAGAAGATAATAAGTGCCCAAGATATTGGGCAGTGCAACATCAACTGGATTAGTTTTGTAATACTGAGGATCTGCCAATGATGCAGCGTGAATGATATAGTTGATATTTTCTTCAGTTCTTAAAGGTGTGTTTAACTCTGAAACTAAACATTGAATATTTTTATTTAATTTATTACCAAACAATAATTCAACTTTTTTAAATTACGAACGATAAGCAGTATCCTTAAATTTAGATTTTTTTCTCTGCATTTAAATAAATAAAGTATTCTGTTAAATACCGGCCAAAGCATTCCTGTTGCCCCGGTTATAAGAAGTGTTTTATTTCTTAAGAACTCATAATCTAAATTCTGCGAGACTAATTCTTGAAAATCAGTAGTTAAGTCCATGATATCCTCCCATAAAAACAAGCTATAATATATTATATAGTATAACTACTTTTGTTTCGACTAAACTTTAATTTTCTAAAGCTTATTTTAGAAACTTGCATAACATTAGGTTAAAGGATAAAATAAGAAAAGATTTATTGAGGTGAAATTATGAAATATCTTGTGGGCAGTGTATATCCAATTTTCTTAATACTGATCGCTGTTGTTTTATGGCATAATGATAAAATCAGGGAAACAGTAAAAACTAATAAAAATCTATTTTGCTGTTTCTTTTATTTAATTTCGTAATGATAAATGTTATGTTATTTCTTCATTTGCGACAAGAACAGTTTATTGCCTATTGGGATTTTGGCGGCTTTTGGCGTAAATCAGTTGAATTTAATCAGATGATGGATCGAAGTGTAAAAGAAGCCATGGATAACCTTTGGTTTTTCTTTAAATTATTCAGAATATTCATATTTACCCGAATGGTTCTTATATCTGCCAACGCAGTTATTAGGAAGCTCTTATCCGCGATTTATTTTAGCAATGTTTAATAGTTTTGTACTTCCTGCTAATTTAATATTGTATATTTTTAGCTTGATGGTTTTAAGAGATAAACAATCAACGCTGAAAAAGCTTTCCTGGGATTGTTTATCGCTACCTTTGCGGGTAATTTATATTCCATGGTTTTCGGATATATCGGCAGCGCAGGCTTACCTATCATTACCAGTATCTTGCTATTAGTTTATGCAGGCGGCTTAGATACATTTGACTGGAAAAAATAATGTCTTTATTGGGATATCTATGATAATTCTATTATTAGTTAGACGATGGTTTGCTTATTGGATTGTAGGTTTCTATATTGCTTATGCCTTAGCATATTTAATAAAGGAAGGGCTGCGCACTCTCTTACAAAGTCAAAAATAAAAAGAACAATTTATGAATATGCTTGTTTGCGGCATCATTCCATTAACCATACTATTAACTTTATTCTTCCCTTTATTTAAAACAATCACAACTTATAACTATGCTGAAGCATATTCTGTAGCAAAGGTTGGTGGGGGCTGCTTACGTTATTGGTTGGTTCATTCAATTTTATGGTTGGCTTTTAATCATTTTGCTAATCATCGGTTTCTTTTTATGGAATTAAATCGGAAGAACATCGTTTAATTACTTGTTTATGTGTTATCCAAACATTAGTTGCTGTCATTTTATTTAATCGTGTACAAAGCTTTGGATCTCATCATTATTACATTATTAATGGCCCTGTGATGATTCTGATGATTTTCGGTTTAAAGAAGGTTCTTGATTGTTTATCTGATAAGAAGAGTGCTGCACTTCTTACGGCTTCTGCCTGCTTAATTTGTATAAATTTTTCAAAAAACAGTGGTATTTGGTAAAAATCCTAAAATTGATGTATTTTTTAGATAAATTAAATGTGTTGGTATCAGCGCCTTTTCCTGATTTGAGAATCCGTAATGATCTTGATCAAATCCGAAATATGGCAGAATTTTTTAGATAAGACGCCTAATGAATATGAATACGTATATGTTTTATCTAATTCTGTATTGTTTAACGATGATATGTTAAGAAATGCTTTTTTCCAGAGAAGAATGAAGGGGTTGCAAATTTATTGGTTGCTGACGCCTATGATTATCGCGATGGAATACCTGCTGATTTTTTTCAGTATTACTATATTGTGGTTGCGGATCCCATTCAACTTCAGTTTGGAGAAGAAAATCAGAAATGTGTCAGTATATTGGCAGAATTTATGCTGAATTCTGAAGAGTCTGGTCCGTATTATCGTATAATCAGAGAATATGATTTAGACAATGATGTGCATATCAATATTTATCAAAGGATAGAACAAGTTCCAAACGAAGTTCGAAAAGAAATTAGTGATCGTTATCGTAGCTTTTATCCTAATAATCTTAGACTCTATGAATTTAATCTTTTTTAGATTAAATGTCTAAGAACGTTGCTTATATTTTCTATTCAGTAAAAACGCTCCAAAATGATTGATGTCATGATGGATAATAAAGAACTTAATTTTTGAATTCTTGTTCCTTTGTAAGAAATTTTTATTTCTTCATCAGCATAATTATCATCAAGAACAAAAGTTACAAATGCATTTTCACAATCAGGATATGGATATAATGTTGTATTATTAATTTCTATAATATATCCCTTGTAATAGGTTAAAGGGATAATATAAGTTGTTGGTTTAGCTGTTGATAGAGAATTAAATATTATTTCATTGTATTTTTCCGTAAATGGAATTTCAACCATAGCTGAAGGATTGGTATTTATTTTACGTTTACTAAAGCGATAATCATATTCTTTTATTAGGCAAGTATTCACCGTGTGCTAATTCGCTTGAACAGAAATTGACATCGTCACCGAATGTTGTTACTAGTTTATCAATATTAAGCTGGGGATCGCTAATATTAGATAATAGAGGTAATGAAGATTGAGCATTAAAGTAGTAAATTATGAAAATTAGTTCCATAACCAGTAATATCATTTTTGAGAATATTTTAATTGCTCGAAAATAAATACAAAAAAGAAGGAATCATTAAGATGCATGATAATAGAATTAATCTCCACGGAAATTGTATGAAGCCTAAAGGGTATATTCCATAATGCTGTAATCATTGTTAGTAATATTGAAAAATTCCAATTATATAACAGTGCTTAAGAAAAGGATATTTCTTTAATTTTCTAAATTGCATAAATGGAATGAGAATTGTTATTATGCCAGGCGTATAGATATAGGTTCCATCAAGCAAGCCGAGAATATCCTGAATTTTAAGAACTTCACTGCTGGGAGAAATATTGTTGGCGATAGTAAGGATATTGATTTGTTCTAACATAGGAAATAAGAAGAAGGCAGTCAAACCAATTGAGAAAGATATTGCTTTATATAGTGAAAATCTGATTTGTTGATTAGTTACCGTCTTTTTTACATTTAATGAAAAGAATGAAAGAAATAAGCAACAGCCTAGAAAAAAGAAATATTATGGGAAAGAAGTAACCCAGTATAGCCTATAGTTAAAACCCGCCATTTTTTATGAGTATCATAGAAAATATCAAAAATTCCATAAAGAATTAATGGTAGAAATATGAAGGCAAAAATTTCTCCCAGTGCACCTCGGGTATAACAATCAGTGATTCTGTAACCAGAGAAAATATAGAAAATGATTCCTACTGAAATGCTGAAGGTATTTTTTGTAAAGGCTGTCAAGAAATATGCTGTGGTTAAACATGTTAAAAAAGTGCATAATAAAATCATTATTTTATAAGATTCAATTACAGAAAATCCTAAGCAATTCAAAAAAAAAAGATGCAGGATATAAGAATAAAAATGGAATAAAATATAGGTGAAGCATAACCGTATCCGAAGTTTTGATTATGAAAATATAAGGATAGAAATCGCCATTTTGTAGGGAGTAGGATAGAGAATTAATTCGATTCAAATGAAAAACTAGATCATCACCCTTAGGAATTGATGAAGAACTAATAAACATAATACAAAATAAGAAAGAAATAACTATTGAGAACGAAACGATTTTGAACACTTTTAAATTATGTAAGTTTTTGTGCATATTTTTCTCCTATGTATTTTGAAAGTATTTGATTTATCAACAATTCTGTTTATAATTACTCTGAGTTTATAATTGATGGAGGATTCTAATGTCAAGAAAATTTAAAAAATAGGGTTACCTATGATAGTTATTATAATCGTTTTTCTAATTTTTCTGAATTGTTTTTTTTATAATCAAGGAATTTATATATTTCCAGGCGATTCGGTTGAACAAATGTATCAGTTCTATCTAGGCGGATGGGAACGAATTAGATCCGGAACACTATCACAATTTGAATGGTCACTAGAGTAGGCGGAAATGTCATGTCCTATGTATACTATTTTTTAACTAGTCCCTTTTTTATGTAACATTATTATTTCCTCGGAATTTATCAAATATTTGTTTTTGGATCTGAATATGCTCAAAATTATTTTGCTTTTTTTCACTACGTATTATTGGACTGGAAAACTAACAAAAACATAAGATCTCGATTAATTGCCAGTTTTATTATAACTTTTTCTGGCTGGGTATTTTTTTACTTTGCATATAATATGTTTTTGGATGCGTTTCTTCTTTATCCTTTAATATTAGGATTCACTGAGGTGTATTTAAAAAGAAAATAAAATATTGCCTTTAGTTTTAGGGATCGGAGCATTAGGAATAATCAATTATTATTTTTTATATATGTTTGTTCCATTTTTATGTTTATATGCTTTAATTCGTTATATTGAAATTAGTAGAAATAATTTGTCTTGGATAAATCTTGTAAAAGCAGCGGTGAAATTTATTGGGAATGTTTTATTAGGAATAGGGATAAGTGCAATAGTTTTAATTCCATGTGCATATTTAATAATGAATAGTAGTCGATTTACTGAGAATACGGTTAAGCTTTTTGATACAATTGGGTTAAACGAATTAATTTATTTTGTTAGTACTATATTTAGTCCGGTTTTCGATCGATTCAATGCGAGCTATTATATTCCAGAATATACTCATGATTTTATTGGTTGGGGCGGCGGCTGTAGTCTTTTGCTCTTATTATTACTCCACTGCTTTTGCCATTACTTTTATGCTTAAAAGATAAAGTAAAAAGGAATAGTTATTTAAGCTGTTATTTACTGTTAAGTGCAATTTTAATTTTTCAATACTTGTGGTATTTGCTGCAAAGATCAATTGATACAAGATGGACTTATATGTTTTTAATTTTAAACGCTATGACGCTAATTGAAATTAATGATGAATTAGAACAAGATTTAATAAAAAAAAGATGCTTATGGTTTTCGGGGGGATTGACAATAATCTGCATTTTAGGATTTCTATTAAATATGTATTTAAATCATTATTGGCCAAGGAAACAGTTAATCGAAGTAGGAATAGTGTCTTTATTAGAAATTGTTTTGTAATTATTTATGTTATATATTATCAGTTAAAAAAAAAAGACACTCATGGATTTTAATATTTGTTCTTGCTCTAGAAGCAATTGCTTCTGGCAGAATATTTGTAGCTTATAATTACGGAATCAATTATAAATATTTTGAGCAGCCAGAACACTCTACCGAAGCAATAGATTATATCAAATCGATGGATGACGGTATTATAGAATTCTATATGCATCGGAATCTTATCAAATTCCGGGAGCCCCAGGAGCGTTTGTAATAACTACGCCCAATGAACCTTTTGCTAAGAACTATCCAGGCTTTTCTTTCTATAATACAGTTTACAATGTAGAAACCGATGAGTTTTATGATCGGTCAAGGTCGAATTGGTTTGTTTCAGAAGCTATGGGGAGAAACAAAGCATATAATTTAATGTCAGCGAAATATTGGGTAACATACGATTTTGAAACTCAGATTCCTGAGCATTATGAATTTTATTATAGAGATAAGCAATCTGGATATACCGTATATAGAAATCCGTATTTTATTGAATTGGGCAAAACTTATAAAGAAACAATCAATAAAGATTATTTCAAGACCTTGCCTGTATTTTTTACAAAGATCAAGTTGTGCAGGATTATCTTGTTACCGAGTTTAGCGAAAATAATGTTTACGAATTAAATTCTAATTTAGAATATGTGGGTCAATTGGCTGATGAAAAACATAGAGAGTTTAAGTTAGATGTTCCTCTCAGTAATGGAACACTATATATAATTAATTATGGAGTTTCAGAGATTACCCTGTCATTATATTCCGATGATAATTTAATTTGTTCACAACCATACAGTCAATATAATTATGTTGATATAAATTTATCGAATAATATGGAAATTGATAAAATTGTTGTTGAAGGTGAAAATAATTCAGGTGTTGCCGCTTTTATGGATGTTTACTTTGAGCCGAATGACGGAAGCTACGATCAATGGTATCAACAGATACAACAGGAAAAATTTGAAAATGTATTATTTGATAGGGATTATATATCGGCAGATATTAATTTGAAAGATGAACGATATATATTTACATCCATTCCTTATGACAAAGGTTGGAAAGTTTATGTGAATGGCGAGAAGGTGCCGTATGAGAAAGTGAATTTAGGATTTATCGGTCTACGCTTAGGAAGCGGTAATTATCATCTGGAATTTCGCTATGAAATCCCATATTTAAAAAGTAGGTGCAATAATTTCGCTGGGTTCTTTAATAATTCTAATATTGCTTTCGCTGAGGAATTCAAAGAAGTTTAGAAAATCTTAATTTGACTCGAGTACTCAGAAACTCTATAATGGCAGGCATGAACACGTTAAAAATGATAAGAAATCTGATTTTGATTTTATTGATAGCGATAGTGAGCGGTCTGGCTCTGAACACTATCGCTTTTTCACTTCCTGTTCAGCCTGTAAAAGAAAATCTTAAAAAGAGAACCTGGAAGTTTTTGAAAAGGAAATGGAGTCGGAATATTTCAGGGTTATCGAAAACGATGATGCCACCATGCTGGATTTATATACGGATGCTCTGATGATGAATACGATGATTTATGAGAGTGATCAAAGTAACTTTGTTAATGCTGTGGCAGCGCATCACTATTTCAACGAGGGCCAAACGATGCAACAAAGCTTTCTGGATCTTGTTGAAGAAAAAGATAGAAGGGAAAGAGGTCTATGCCTATGCACGATATTGGCATGGATACCTGCTGCCGCTAAAGTTGGCATTGTCTTCAATGACCTATCTCGACTTTCGCATCTTAAACCTGTTTTTACAAATCCTTTTGTTAGGCCTGGCCGTAAAACAATGGCGGAGCAGGGCGGCAGGAAGCTAGTGGTCCCCTTTATTAGTTGCTTTTGTCTTTCTAATGCCTGTCGCTACGGCCTATTGCTTACAGTATTCGTTTATTGTGTATATCACATTGATTGCGACGATTCTATTATTTCATTTCCGAGAGAAACTGGATCAAAGAAAAATGCAATTTATTTCTTTTTCATTATCGGAGTGGTGACCAATTACTTTGACCTGTTGACTTATCCTCTGATTACGTTTGGAATTCCGGCGGTTCTTTTGTTATTCAGCGGTAAAAGAAAATGACTATTTTAGAATCTTTGATCACTTTTGCGGCGATAGCCTGCGCCTGGATCGGTGGTTATGCCCTGATGTGGGTGGGTAAGTGGACTGTAGCTACGCTGGTTCTTCATGAAAATATCTATCTGGATGCGATCCAACAGATTATTCTGCGTACTAACGATGAAGTGAAGAATTTGGAACTAACCTATTCCATGGTATTAGAAAAAAATCTGGAATTGCTGCAGCGTTTACCCTATGTTCTTTTATTCTATATCCCGTTAATAATGAAAATTCCTTCAATCGTCGCTTTACTGATTCACGATCAACGGTTATTCATTCAGAAAATACTGATAATGGCCTGTTTCGTATGTCCCCTTTAGTTTGGATTCTTGTTTTACGGAATCATTCATTTATGCATTATTTTATACGTATCGTATTTTAATTATTGCTTCATTCAATTCAGTGCGCTGCTTTTTCAACCCCGTCATTATTGCGAAATGCTGAAGAGTAAATTTATAGCGTGTTTTCTTCTCTGAAAAATTCACAACCCGAATTAAATTCTGGTATACTATAAAAGGTGATGAAAATTGAAACATCTTGTCAGTGTCATTGTTCCAGTCTATAACGTACAAGCTTATCTGGACCGATGTTCAGTCAATTGTAGATCAGACGTATTCAAATTTGGAAATTCTTTTTAATTGATGACGGCTCAACGGATGAGTCATATCGATTAATGCAGAACTGGGCTGAAAAGACAAACGAATTCGTTTGCTTCAAAAGACGAATGGCGGATTAAGCGATGCCCGGAATTTTGGAATTCAAAGAGCGCAGGAGAATATTTCGCGTTTATCGACAGCGATGATTTTATTCGCCCGGCAATGATCGAAAAATGTTGGCGACGATGGTCGAGCAGCAAGCGCAAATCGGTGTTTGTGACATGGGTATCTCTATGATGACGGCCGGGTTGAATTTGCCAGCGGCGGAGAGTTTGCTGTAGGGGATGTGAAAACCCATCCGGAATTAATTCGTATGAATAACAGCGCTTGTAATAAGCTTTTCGCTCGTTCTCTGTTTCAGGACATTGAATTTCCGGTTGGAAAATGGTATGAGGATTTGGCAACGATTCCGATGATCTGCTTTAATGCGGAACGGATTGTGAAAGTGAACGAAGCGTTTTATGTTTATTATCAGCGGTCAGGTTCGATCGCGCACAGCGCAAATCCTAAAATATTTGATATCTATAAAGCGATTCAGCGTGTTATTGAATATATAGAGGTTCATTGCGATGATACATCTTTGAAAAACCAGTTTATTCTGGAAATGAAGCATTGCTATATCATCCATGGATTAGATTTAACGACGCTGCGGATCAAGGACTTTGATGAATCGGAAGACAGGGAAAAGTATTTGGCGGAGAACATGAAGCAACTAAAACAGTGTTATCCGGATTGGGAGCAGGATACATTCGTAAAATCAGCGGGATTGAAGAAAAAACTGATCATTGCGCTGTTGAAGAGGAAACAATGGAAGGCGGTGCTCGGCATTTATGACCGGTCAAAATCAGCGTGACAAACGCAGAATTTTATTTGTTAACGATGAAATGGAAATGGGCGGCGTCGCCCGTGTTTTAAATACATTGATGAAAAATCTTGATCAGCAGGTCTATCAAATCGACTTGTTGGTCTTACATAAAACAGGCACATTGCTTCAGGATATCCCGGAGGGCGTGCGCGTGATTGAAGGAACATCGTTTTTAACGCCGTGGACAGCCCGCTCAAAGAATTGCTGAAAAGGGGAGACCTTCCGCATCTTTTCAGTGCAAGCTGCGCTTGCTGCTGTACATGAAAAACAGGATTGATCCGCAGTAAAATCCTCAAGGAGCGAAAAAAGATGTTGTCCGGCGTCTATGATGTGGAAATGGCGGCGAAAGAGGATTCTGTACAATCTTTACCGCTTATGGCAATAGTAAGCGGAAAGTCAATTGGGTATTGACTGATTACAGGGTCTGCAATTACTCCGCAAATCATATGCGATTGGTGAAGTCTGCTTTGCAGAAGATCGATCTGAATATTGCGGATTCAGCGGAAGCCACGGGAGGCCTATAAAAGGTCTTTTGGAATTCAGAATGTCATAACGATTCATAATCTGATGAATACTGAAAAAAGTAGAAAAGGAAATAAAAACAGAAGATCAAGCAGAGATTGATCCTTCAAAACTGAATTTGATTTCGGTGATCCGATTTCATCCGCAAAAGGCGGCGGATCGATTGCTGCTGGCGCATAAATATGTGCTGGATCAGGGGATTGAACATGAACTTTATTTAATCGGCGGCGGCGAGCAGGAAGCGATGTTATTGAAAATGCAGAAAGATCTGAATCTGACGCACGTTCATTTCCTGGACTTTTAAAACAAATCCGTATGCCGATATCCGGGCTTGCGACTTGTTTGTTCTGCCTTCTTTGTACGAAGGCTTCGCGACGGTGATCAATGAATCGTTTATTGCCGGAACACCGGTCTTATCGACGGAGGTTGCGGGCGTTCATGAACAGATCACTGCGCCACATTATGGATGGATTGTCGAGAATAGCCAGAAAGGCTTGAACGAAGGCTTGCTGAACGCGTTGCAATCGAAGGATCAGCTGCAGGAGATGAAACGGCAGCTGCAGGGGTATCATTATCCGAATGATGAAATCATCCGAAAGTTTACAGAAGTTTTATAACGGAGGCGGATGTATGGAAAAATTAAAAAAGGAAAGTCCTGGTGCTGGCTGTTAGGCGCTTTGTTCATCTTTGTCCTGTTTTACTACATGACCGTCAGGACGCCCCTGGCGGGAGATGATTGGGGCTACGCAGTCAATGGGATGAGCGGGAATCCGTTCGTCAAAGCGTGGGAATTTTATTTCACCTGGTCGGGGCGTTATTTCGCGGAGCTTTGGGGCCTCATCGTCGCGCCGAGAAAAGGGTTGTGGAATTTCCTGAATCCTGCCTTATTCGCGGGAATCTATGTTTTGCTATATCAAATTGTGAACCCAAAGCGTAATCCGTTATCCGTAGCGGTCTTGATTGCCGCGATGATGTTAACGGTGGCAGACCGGCTGCGGATGGAAACCTACACTTGGATTATGGGAACAACCTATGTCGTGCCGTTATTTTTGATTCTGCTGGTCATCTGGATGATGAAAAATATCTTGTTTTCGGAACGAAAAATAAAAAAGTACATTATGCCGCGCTGATCCTTCTTAATTTTTATATCGGTTTGGCTATGGAAAATTGTTCAGCGGCCAGTATTTTGCTGAATCTTCTGATGCTGCTTTTATGCATATTTCAAGCGAAAAGACGCGTTGAAGTTAACAGGCGCGGGACTCGTGGTCAGCGTGCTTGGCTTTGCCTTGATCCGGATGTCGCCGGGCGCGGCGTTCCGGTTGGCGCGGGATAACCAGGCGTGGATTGCGCTGGGCTTGTTTGGTCAGATCCAGCAGAACTGGGGTAATTTCTGAATTACACATTCATTGCGAATAAATATATGATGCTGATTCTGAGCCTGATCACATTCCTGGCCTTGATTCATCATTGGGTAGACCGGATCTGGATGAATAAAAAGATAAGCTGGCGGCGTTCGTTCAAGGATTCATCCTGACGATCGCGATTGTGGCCTGCTTTGCCCCGACATTCGTCGAGAAAATGAACCTTGAGGTTTTTCAGTTTCTTTTATGATTTGGAAACGCCTCAGGGCTTGATCTTCTGCTCGATCTTTTATATTCTTTATATCGCCAACCTGTTTTGGATCTTATTTACTTTATATCAGGATGAAGAACGTTTAGAAAAATTGATGATGGTGATGATGGCGGGAACGTGTAATTTAGCGATGCTGCTTTCGCCGATTTATGGTCCGCGGAGTTCATTGTATACGGTGTACTTTATCATCTTATTGACGGCTTCGGTGGCTTCGAAAATTAAAATCAGTTCTGCTGAGGCGGCGGTGATTCTGATTTGCTGCTCAGGAATGTGTCTGCAGCGCAGCTTATCCTGGAAACGAATCTATACCCAGGTTGCACAAGTTCAGACGGAACGGGAATCCATTCTGCAGTATTATCGCGAACATCCGGAGGATGATGAAGCCTGGATCCCGCGGATGCCGGAAGAAAGCATTCATTCCGCAGACATTGAGGAAGGGGATACTTATCATCAGAATAGTTTCAAAGAATATTATGGTTTGCCGGAAACGACAAAATTAGTTTTTTATAAGAAACAATAACCTCAATCGTTAAAAAATTAGACAACCGGAACGAAAACCGGTACAATGTCACAGAACTGCACAAAGGAGGCTGACTGATGCGAAAAATCAAAGAGTTTCTGCGTCCCTGGTTTACGCAGGGAACAGCGATTGGAATTTTACTTTTAATTCTGGCGTTTCAGCCGATGATAGATCTGGACTATTTGATTTATCCTTTTTTTAAATCAGTTTGGCTTGCCGCGTCCATCGACGATTATCCGGTATTTGCTGATTCCCGTTTTGATCGTCGGATGTTTTTACAACAAGGGTAAAAACCGGCGGAAAACGCTGATCCTGGGCGGATTGTATATCGTGATCTTCGCGGTTTATTTTCTGGTTCATGTCCAGGTGACGAGAAATGCCGCGGCGCTGCTCCGTCTGACTTCAAATTTCCAGTTCTCCTTGTTTGGCGAGCTGGTCTATTGTTTAACGCTGATCATTCCTTTGGACTGATCGCCGCCTTTACGACGTTGCAGGTCAATGAGAAATTATTAAAGCAGATCACGGCGATTTTATCAGCGACGATCTCATTTCCCATTTTGATCAGCGACTTGTTTGTCTTTGGTCAGTCGACCTATCTGGGCAATACTGCGGCCAGTTTCTTCAGCTGGTTTACCGGGATATATGAAACGGTGGAACCGCGGCGGTTAGCGTGTAAATTTTTTCTTTGACGAAGGAAATACGATTGGGATTCTCTTGTTCATGCTGCTGCCGTTATTGTATTATTTCTTTTCCCGGAGCAAGGAACGCAAGGAAAAAAAATTTCCTGGGCAATGCTGATCATCGTCCAGAGCTTGTCCATGTTGATTTTGTCGACGCGGGTAGCGTCGCTAGGCGCGTTTTTGATCCCGATCGCCTTTGCCGGACTTTATCTTTTGACGGCCTGCTGCTTCGGCATCAGAAAATAAAAGGGATAGTGCTGATTTTCTGCGCTGCTGTATCGTTAGTCAGCGTGATGATTCTGCCCTATACGCCGGCCATTCAAAATCAAAAGCGTGATGCTCAAAGCGATGATGCGGTGCGCGGCGACGATGATTTGCTGCAAAAGGAATTTTAGCCTATGAAGGCCGTTTTAAAACTGACGCCAGGCTCGAAAGCCTATGAAGAATTCTGTTTAAAGGCCTTTGAGAAGTCCGGAATTGAGGATAATCTGATATCCAGTATTCCCCAAGATGTATTACATGGATTGGTATAGCTACAAGGCCGATCCAGTCTTCTGGAGTGATTTGTTGTTCACCGTGCCGTTGGAAGAACGTCTTAACCGGCCGCCAGTTCCAAACTTATTTCATGCATGTGAAATGGGGAATGGCGGATTCCAAGATGAAATTATTCGGTATGGGATATACACCGTTTATGAATGGCTCCATTTTGCTTGAGCAGGATTTTTATCCAACAAAAATATACGCTCGGCTACCTGGGTGATCTCCTGCTGGCAGGACCTTGGCTGATTCTGACGGCTGTCGGCGCTGTGTTTGTTCTACTGCGATGGAAGAAGTGCATGAACCTGGAGATCATGGTTCTGGCTACATCTCTGTGCTGCGGCCTGGGGGCAGCCTATCTCAGCGGTCATACGTTAGATCAGTTTGTCACGACGATGTTTATGGCGCTGATCGTGGCGATTCTGTTGGATCGGGTTTTTGGCCTTCATGATGATTCGGAAAGGGAGGGTAAACAATGACGAAAATAAAATCGGTTTTTCATTCGCATAAGGCGATGAAAGGCTTTGTTCTCCTTTGTTTATCATCCAGCCTCTGATCGATCTGGATTATTTAATCTATCCGTTTCTTGATCAGTTTGGAATTCCCCGGCCGTCGACGATTATCCGCTTTTTAATCATTCCGCTAGCTGTGTTATGGACATTTTTTTCTGGCTGATGAAAATAAAAAGAAAACGTTGTTGTTTGGCGGTCTGTACGGCTTGGCGCTGGCAGTTTATTTTCTGCTGCATATCCGGCAGGGGCTCAGATCTACAAAAGCTTATATCTGACACCGAATTTCTTCTTCCAGTTATCTAAGGAAATCACCTATTTCCTGACGCTGGTCATTCCGTACGGAATGATTTATGCAGTCGTTCATCTTCGATTAACGGAAAAAATCGTAAAGGGGGTCACCGTCGCTTTTATCGTGCCTGACCGCGCTGCCGATCTTTATCGGTGATTTGTTTGTGTTTGGCGAATCGACGTATGCCGGAATGACTGCGGCTCCGTTTCTGAGCTGGTTTTTAGGAATCTATGCGGATCCAACGAAGATTCATCCTCGTCAGCTGGCTTCCAAGTTTTTCTTTGAAGAAGGAAATACGGTTGGTATTTTAATGTTTATGCTGCTGCCGTTATTGTATCTGTTTTCCAGCGCAGCACCTCAAAGAAGGAGCGGATTGCGTTAGGCGCATTGATCGGGATTCACAGTTTGTCGATGATCATTCTTTCGACGCGGGTCGCCACGTTTGGCACGGTGCTGATCCCGATCGGATTCCTTGTTCTGTATCTTTTTACGACTTTGATCATGAAGGAAACCCGGCTGGAAAAAACGGTCCTGTTCTTCTGCGCTGCTGTCGCGGCGATCAGCGGCTGCATCCTGCCATTTTCACCGGCGGTTGTCAATCAGAATATTGACTCGGCGAACACCGCGATCTTATTGCAGGATGATTATCTGCGCAGAGAGCTGGGAAGTTCGCTGGAGAATACGACGGAATTAAAAACAAGCGATTATTATCGTTTTATGTTTGAAGCTTATGGAATCCGCGCAAACTTGATGGCCAGCGTGCCGACTCAGTATTATATGGAGTGGTACTATTACACAGCGGATCCGAAGTTCTGGGTTGACGTCCTGGAGCTGCCGCTGGAACAGCGCGTGAACGGCCGGCAGATCGAGAAGATTTTCATGAGCTACAAATGGGGGAACTTTCTAGCTCCGAAAAGTTTTTAGGTATGGGGTATTCAACCTTCAATAACGGCTCGATTCTGTTGGAACGGGATTTTGCCCAGCAGATTTATACGATGGGCTATGCCGGCGCCGCGCTGACGGTTTTGCCATGGCTGCTGGTGACCTGCTTCGGCGCCATTATCGTACTGCTTCGTTGGAAAAAGATGCTCCGGCTGGATGTTTTAGTCTACGCAATGGCGCTGGGCTGCGGGTTAGTGTCTTCCTATATCAGCGGACATACGATCGACCAGTTTCTGACGTCTTCGTTTATGGCTTTGCTGATGGGCGTTTTATTGGATCTTGTAATGTGTCCGAAAGAACAGAAAAATTGATCGCCATGGGAAACCATGGCTTTTATTCAATGAAAATTTTAACAGGTCTATTGTTGTAAACCTAACGCGATGGTATAATAGGTTAAACAAATAAAATGAAAATTAAAGGATTGATCAGAAAGGCAGGCGGTGGAAAATGAAACCCATCCTCAGTGTGATTGTACCGGTATATAACGTTGAAAAATATCTGCCCCGGTGTCTTGATTCCTTAGTGAATCATACGCTCAAAAAATATGGAAATTATCGTGATTAACGATGGAACAAAAGATAACAGCCAACAGATTATTGATGACTATGCCTCGCGATATCCGCAAATTCGTCCATTTAAGAAACCGAATGGCGGGATTGCAGAGACTCGCAATTTTGGTTTAGCACAGGTGCAGGGAGAGTATTTTGGCTTTCTGGACAGCGATGACTTTACAGAACTGGATATGTTTGAGAAGATGGTCGCGGCGGCAGAGAAAGAGAACGCAGATGTCGTCGTTTCCAATTTTAATTGGGTCTATGGCGAACAGAAGCGGCTGGAAAAGGAAGGTCCTTACGCCCGGGAAAAGAAATGATGATTCATTTATTTGCCACGCTTTGGAATAAAATTTACCGTACTGATTTTGTCCGGGAAACCGGCTTGCAGTTTCCGACGGGCTATCGCTATGAAGATGCGTGTTTTCTTTATTGCTTAGCGCCGCATGTAAGGAAATTAGCCTTTGTGGACGAAGCTTTTGTCAGCTATATCCAATTGGGAAATTCAATTACGCATACGAACAATCATGAAGTGAAGGATATGATTCATGTTTTTGAAATCATTACGGATTATTTTAAGGCCCAGGGATGGGATCAGGAATATCATGATGAACTGGAATATCTGCATATTAAGTTCTTTTTTAGGGAACTCTTTCTTAAGAAGCACGAAGATTGCGGATCGGCAGGATCGGAAAACGACGATTCAGATGGGCTGGGAGCGGTTGAATCAAAGCTTCCCGCAGTGGAAGAAGAATCCGTATCTAACGTCGCTGGGCGGAATGAAAACCGTTATTTCAAAACCGTTAGCAATTGGAATATTATGCTTTATTCCGAACTATTTCACAGATTAAAAAAATAAGATCACTGAATTTAAAATATTAAGGAATCATGACAATTTAGGAAAGTATTTGTACTTCTTGAATTTCTCCTTTTATAATTAAATGGTGAATTTGCGGGAGGTTAGATATGGATAAGCTTTCAATCGTAGTTCCTTGTTATAACGAACAGGAAACGGTGAACATTTTTTACCGCGAAACAACAAAAGTAGTGGATGCCATGGACATGGATTATGAAATTATTTTTGTCAACGATGGTTCCCGCGATAATACTTTAGAAGAATTGGTGAAACTCCATGATGCGCATCCGGGTATTGTCAAGGTCATTGACTTCAGCCGGAATTTTGGCAAAGAGGGCGGCCTGTTAGCGGGATTGGAAAATGCGACGGGCAATTACGTCACAGTCATGGATGCTGATTTACAGGATCCGCCGGAATATTTGCCAAAGATGTTTGAAGCCATGAATCAGCAGCATGTGGACATTGTAGGTACCCGCCGGGTTACGCGAAAAGGGGAGCCGAAAATTCGTTCCTTCTTTGCACGGCAGTTTTATAAACTGATCAATAAATTTACAGAGGTCGAAATTGTTGACGGCGCGCGGGATTTCCGGTTGATGACCCGCGAGGTTGTCGATAGCGTTCTTTCACTTCAGGAATATCATCGGTTCTCCAAAGGCATCTTTGCCTGGGTTGGATATAAAACGATTTATTTGGAGTATGAGAATGTGGAGCGTGTTGCTGGGGAAACGAGCTGGTCGTTCTGGAAGTTATTTGCTTACGCGATTGAAGGCATTGTTGCCTTTACTGTTGCCCCGCTGCGAATGGCGACGATTTCCGGAATCTTCGTTTCTATCATCGCTTTCCTTTATATGATCTTTGTTTTTGGAAAGGCCTTGATCGTAGGCGATCCGGTTGCGGGTTATCCATCGATGGTCGTCATCATTCTGTTTTTGGGAGGAATTCAGCTGTTAAGCTTAGGCATTATCGGCGAATACCTGTCGAAAACATACATGGAGACAAAGAAACGTCCGAAATATATCGTCCGTAAAAAATACGAGTAATAAAAGGAGGAATGTTAGTGAGTAAGCAGGATAAAGCAAAAGCAAAACGCGCAAAGAAAAATAAACAGATTATTTATATGATGTTGGCGGCTTCTTTAGTCGTCGTTGCAGTTATGGGCTTCAATATCGTCAGGATTTCGTTAAAGAAATCCGCGGGAAGCGGCGAGGTCGTTGAAAAGACGAATACCTCGTCGATGAAGAATGACCAATACATCATCGGAAATAATCCGACGCAGTTTCAGCAGGATGAGTTCAAAAATTGACAGAGGCCTTAAAAGGGGATGATCAGCTGGCGATCAGTGAAGCGGTTGTTCGGAATTTTATTGCTGATTATTTTACCTGGACGAACAAAGATGGCAATTATGAAGTCGGAGGCCTGCAATACATCTATGGACCAATGTTTACCAGCTTTCAGGAACAGTCACGCTGGGAATTTTATAAGGACCTGGATTTATACATCAGCCAGTATGGGCGTGAAAACTTGTTAGAAGTTTCTGATATAACAATTACTTCTTCTGCTGTTGCTGGAAACTTTGAGCTGTATTCCGGTGAAGAATTCGCTTCATTTTACATCGAAACAACTTGGAATTATAAACCAAGTCCAAAAATAGATGTTGATAGTTTTCAGAAGACTGGTTATTTCACCGTTATCAACAATAATGGACGTTATGAAATTGCACAGTTCTTCGACCATTATGATTAAGGAGGTTGGCTATGACGAAACAGAATAAAATGAGTAAACGTAAACTTTCCAACATGAACTTCGTTCTGGCTGCCATCGCGATTCTGACTGATATTTTGATGGTCCTGGGTATCCTCAACATTACGCGGTACAGTAACTTCAGCAAGTCGATCTTCGTCCTCATTAACGTTGTGATTCTGGTAATTCTGCTGGTATTAAACGGCTTAATTGCTTACAACGCCTATGCGATGAAAAAAGAGTGTTCTCTATGTGACGATCGGCGTCTTGGTCATTGCGTTTTTATCCGGCGGAGCATTAACCTATATTACGACCCGGGTAAACAAAAATATTGATAAGATCATCAACACCGGGACGACCAGTGAGAAAGTTGAAGTTTCTTTTGTTGTTTACAGCGAAAACGGAAATTTCGCAATTAACGATATTAACGATCTTGAAGGCAAGACCTTCGGTATCTTATCGAATACGGAAGAACAAGTCGGCTATATTCTTCCTAAGAAAGAATTAGAAGCGAAAAAGATCAATGTTACTTATCACGAATATGACGATTACAACAGTATGTTAATGGGTCTGTTCGGCGGAGAAATTGACGCGGCGGCGCTGCTAGCAACTATGTTGCGATGTTTGAGGTCAATGATGGTTACAGCGAATATTTAGAGAATACGAAGTCTATTTTGACGTTTGATAAGAATATTACGGTAACTACAGAATCAGGTTCTGATAAAGATATTACGACCGAACCTTTTACGGTTCTGATTATTGGTACCGACGAACAACGATCGGACGCCTTAATGCTGGCTTCTTTCAATCCGATCAGCATGCAGGTAACTCTGACCTCGATCGCTCGTGACAGCTATGTGCCGATCGCCTGTTATGCAGGAAAATCCGAAGATAAAGATCACACACGCTCGTGTCCGCAGCCGTCAGTGTACGATTGATACCGTTGAAGCCATGATGGATATCGATATTGATTTCTACTTTGAAAGTAACTTCGCGGGTGTCGTTGAGATGGTTGACGCCTTAGGCGGCATCATCATTACGAACCCTTACGAATTTGTAGGTCAGAGATCCGATGCCCGCGGGAAAATGACGGTCTGGGTTCCAGCTGGAACCAACCGGTTAAACGGTGAGCAGGCGCTGGCGTATGCGCGTGAACGTCATTTGTATGCCAATGGTGATTTCCAGCGTCAGGCCAATCAGCAGCAGGTCATCCAGGCAATTTTAACGGAAGCTATGAAACTGACAGACGTGAATAAGGCCTTAAAAGTATTGGATGCGGCCAGCGATAATGTTTCTACGAACTTTACCGTAGATCAGTTGATCAGCCTATTTAATTATTCAATTAAGAAAATGAACCGCAGCTATGTTAAAAATGCTAATGTCATTAACATGGTAGGATCCCGCGTAACCGGTTATGGTTCTTCGAAATGGAATGAAAGCATGCAGTTGAACTTGTACATTATCGTGTATATCAGGGATCATTACGGATAACCGCAACGCGATTCTGAGAAATATCAACTTGGATTCTAAAATCGACGCACCGAAAGCAATTTCGTTTAGTGCAAATTGGTCTTCACTGCGCCGACGTTAACTAATGAAACTTATTCAGAGCCGATTATTCATGACGAATCTCCAGATACAGTCCTTAATTTTAGCGGAAAGTTATTATCTGAAGTTCAAGAATGGGCATCTTCCCGAGGAATTACTGTAAAAGTCACCAAAGTCCATCAAGGTGAAGAGGGCTATATAGATTCTTATCCTGAAAATACGGTAGTCGCTCAAAGCGTTCGCGCAGGTATTAAAACGGAAAATGTGACGGAAATTACGGTCAGCGTTATTACGCATGAAGGGGCAACG
>VOFE01000462.1_pt1 | contig 26000 bp, 33 predicted proteins | sample 5384071 | NCBI WGS metagenome assembly VOFE01 (sample SAMN12384724, study PRJNA508395) | human gut metagenome | isolation source: healthy gut D | host: Homo sapiens
CAATCACCCGCATTGCTCGATAGCCTGAATACATGGCTGGACAAATTCCAGAAAGAAAAAGAGTATCAAAAATTTACCGGAAATACTATACTAAATAAGTGAAGATCCCCCCGAGGACTTGACTTTCGTATTTGAATGTAGTATGCTTTATTCTCTATAAACAGAAGCTCTGTCCCCAAAGAGTTAACAATCAATAAAGTTGCTCTTGACAAAAAATTGATCTACTTTTGAAAAAAATCTCTTTTGATGTCACGTTTTTAATCTGGCACCGTCTTATCAGTGTAAAATGGAACTGAAACAATTTAAAATAACCGTTGTGCCCCCTTCGAGATAAGCTACTGAACTATGCCCGGAGGATGACTGATGATCCTTCGGATGCGGAAGATGCCGTACAGGAAGTCATGCTGAAGCTATGGAATCTGCGTCAGAAACTGGACGAGTACAGAAGCATCGAAGCGTAGCCATGACCATGACGCATCATCTTTGCATGGACTTGTGGCGTGCCAAGCGACCGGACACTTTATCACTCGACCGGGTACAGGCTCCCACCCCTTCGGCTACTCCGAGCGATTGCTGGAAGAGAAAGATGAGTTCAGACTGATGCGGGAGATTATCGACTCCTTGCCTACGCTGCAACGAACAATCATCCGCATGAAGGACATCGAAGGATACGAAACGGACGAAATCGCCGAAATCACGGGATGCGGACCGGAAGCCATCCGCAGCAATCTGTCAAGAGCCCGGAAGAAAGTGAGAGAAGTCTATTTGCAAACAATACAAGAACGAAAAAGGAGGAACAAAGCATGAAAGATATAGAAACCTTGCTAAACAAATATTTCGAAGGAGAAACCACCTGCGAGGAAGAGCGCAGACTACGACGTTTCTTTGCCGAAGGCCTTGTACCGGAACACCTGGAGGTATATCGCCCGATGTTTGCCTTCTTCGAAGCAGAGCAGGAGGAACTTACGGAAGTCTCCGGTCAATGTAATGCCGGCGAAATGCCTGAACTTGCCATATTCGAGAAAAAGACAAAACGGTCAGAAAGTATCTGACTTACAGCCTCGGTGCTGCCGCTGCCGCCCTCCTGTTATTACTGGGCATATCGGGCATCTACCGCCATATATCCCCTGCACCGGCAAACTATGTGATCATTGACGGCAAGGAATATACGGACGTTCATTTGATCCGCGAACAGGCGATGGTCGCTTTCCGTGACGTCAGCCTCAGCGAGGAAGAAATATTCGCTACTTTATTTGATGAATAATATAAAAACAGCATATAATTATGATGAATAAAATCATTCGTACCACACTAATCGCCCTGTTACTTACATTCGCTGCCCATGCAGCCGCCCAACAGGGACTACAGATTGCCACCGTCTTTCAGAAGTACGGAAAGCAAAAAGGGTGACTATGGTAGAGCTATCCAATGAAATGCTGGAAACTTACCAGATGACTCTCTATAAAAGTCTGGTTTTCAAGGATGTCAACAATGCACTTCCCACTATTCTCCGTTGCCTGGAAGCCGATAAGAAGAAAGCGAAGAAAGTGAAAGAAGTTGTTTCCAACGGGCAAATCAAATCCGGTTATTACCAGCTTCCCCAACTTAAGGAGGATGTGAACCGGTTTATCCTCTTCAAAACCGGAAAGAAAGATTCGGCTACCCTGATCTATATCGAAGGGGAACTGGATGCCGACGACCTGATTACCATGCTATTCATGAAGAAAGAATAAAAACAGATTAAGAAATACAAATATGAAAAAAAACTATTATTACTATGGCTCATGATGGCTCCAATGAGCGGCATGGCACAAAATGAAAGCACTCCGCAGGATACAACACTTTACGTCAACGGACGAAAGATCGTTATCAAGGAACAAGGTGACAAGATCAAAGTGAAACTCTACGAACGCGCATCCGGCGGAGATACGATAACGAACGCGCAAATCTTCGAAGGAGTCTACCTGAACGGACAGAGTACGGAAAGCCGCACCGTACTGAGCGCCCTCCCTTCTCCAAAAGAACAACAAGAAAAACAGATTTGAACCTCATGCCGGCGGATTCTATATCGGCTACACCCGACTGTCCAATGACTTTCTCTCATTCAATCCGTCGAGTGGTGCCGATCTCAATTCCAGCCATTCGTGGGAAATAGGCGGTAATCTGTTTACCGGTTCGCACGCCTTTGCGCCTACCTATAACTGGGGAATTACCATCGGATTGGGATGGGGATACCGCAGTATGCGTCTGGATGGCAATTATGCATTCCGTGAAATAGACGGAGTGACCGAAATCTATTCCGGGGAAGAGGCAGAAGAACCTACAGAGTACAGTAAAAGTCGTCTGCGTTATTTCTACTTCCGTATTCCGCTCTCTATCGAGTGGCAAACCCGGCTCAATGGCAAAGGCCCTCTGTTCTTTGCTGTAGGTCCCGAAGCTGAAATCCGTCACGGATTCAGATCGAAAGCAAAAGTTAACGGGTCAAAGAAGACGATTGACAAGGGACTGAACGGACGTCCATTGGGTATCAATTTACTTGCGCAAGCCGGTTATGCAGATCTGGGTGTATATATGCGTTACTCTACATACGGGCTTTTTGAGAAGAACAAAGGTCCCGAACTTTATCCCTTCTCTTTCGGGTATGCTGGTACTGGTAAAGTAAAACTCATCCCCTTACCTATTTCTGACAGTTAACAATCAATAAAGTTGTTCTTCATAAAAAATAGCTTTATCTTTGGGAGTTGTTAAAACAAAGCACAATAGGTATATTATGAATGAAAAGATGATTAAATGGGGCTTCATCGGTTGCGGAGAAGTAACCAAAACCAAAAGTGGCCCCGCCTTTCAAAAGGTAGAACATTCTGAAGTAGTAGCTGTAATGAGCCGCGACGGCGCCAAAGCAAAGGCTTATGCGAAAGAAAGAGGAATCAAGAAATGGTATGATGACGCCCAGGAACTGATTGACGATCCGGAAGTAAACGCCATTTATATCGCTACTCCTCCTTCTTCACACGCTACCTACGCCATTATGGCTATGAAGGCAGGAAAGCCCGTGTATATTGAAAAACCAATGGCTGTCACTTATGAGGACTGCACACGCATCAACCGTATTTCTCAGGAAACAGGGGTTCCCTGCTTCGTAGCCTATTACCGCCGCTATCTTCCCTACTTCCAGAAAGTGAAAGAAATGGTGGAGAATGGCTCTATCGGTAATGTCATCAACGTACAAGTCCGTTTTGCCCAGCCGCCACGTGATTTGGATTACAACCGTGAAAACCTCCCTGGCGCGTACAGGCTGATATTGCCGGTGGCGGTTACTTCTATGACCTCGCCCCGCATCAGATCGACTTGCTGCAAGATATGTTCGGCTGCATCCTCGAAGCCAGCGGATATAAGAGCAATCGTGGAGGGCTTTACCCCGCCGAAGATACACTGAGCGCTTGCTTTCAGTTTGATAACGGATTGGTTGGCAGCGGCTCACTGGTGCTTTGTTGCCCATGATTCTGCCCGTGAGGACCGTATCGAAATCATCGGAGATAAAGGAATGATCTGCTTCTCTGTGTTTACTTACGAACCGATCGGTCTGCACACCGAACGAGGACGTGAAGAAATTTGCATCGGCAATCCCGAACATACAACAGCCACTTATACAGGCAGTAGTAGATCATCTGCTGGGTAAGTCCGTTTGTTCATGCGACGGAGAAAGTGCTACCTTGACTAACTGGGTAATGGACAAAATATTAGGGAAGCTTTAAGAAGATGCCTGCCCTCGTTTGTTTCTTAAAATAATTTAATCACTTTATTTATCGTTAGTTTTCTTTTATATTTGCGAAAGGTAACAGCAATAAAAGCAAAACTAACGATATTAATTTTTTATAACTATGACCAAAGAAGAACTAATGAGGAAAGCAATCGAGCTTTCCAAAGAAAACGTTGCTAATGGTGGAGGCCCGTTCGGAGCCGTCATTGCAACAAAAGAAGGGGAAATTATAGCTACAGGAGTCAACAGAGTAACCTCTTCATGTGATCCCACTGCTCATGCCGAAGTTAGTGCCATACGTGCCGCAGCCGCGAAATTGGGGACATTCAACCTCAGCGGATACGAAATCTATACTTCATGCGAACCTTGCCCCATGTGTCTGGGTGCCATCTATTGGGCACGACTGGACAAAATGTATTATGGGAACAACAAGACAGATGCCAAAAACATCGGTTTTGACGATTCCTTTATTTATGATGAGCTGGCTCTAAAACCTGCCGACAGAAAACTTCCCTCGGAAGTTATTGCACAACGAAGCCATTACAGCCTTCGAAGCCTGGATGTCCAAAGAAGACAAAGTAGAATATTAGCATCTAATCTCACTTAAACTCACTAATACTTAGTAAAATGAAAAGAAAAAACTTTTTTAGTTCTTCTAGCCGCAGGATGTTTGTTCAGTTGTCAGCAACAGGATGAACTGCAAGAAACAAGTAAAGAAGCAACCAACTTCTCTATCTCTATCGACGACGCTCTCTCTGACCCGCTCACCCGTACCAGCAGTGATCTGTTTCCTGCCAAAAACAGCATCACCACAGGAGAAGTTATCTCTATGGCTGCTTCCGGTCAGAACTATACCCCATTCATTGTCGGCCAAGATAGCCGTACTTGGAGTGAAATAGGTGCTACAACAAGCACAGTTACATTCTACGCCCATTATCCTGCACTGACGGATGGAGCCGCTACCAGATCAAGTGGCAACAAACGCCTGTTAAAAGGAGGACAAGAACATTTGTTCGGAACAGCAGAAGCCGTTCCGGGTAGTCGGAATGTATCCCTGAAATTCAAACGAATGACCGTACCGGTTATTATACTGGATGAAAATGATAATCCGTATGAAGGGGAAGCTAAAGTCGAACTTAGCCTGAAAAACGAAGGTACACAGGATTTATTGAACGGTATTATTGAAGTCAACGAGAATGCTTTATCAGAGAATATCGAAGTAAAGAAAGTATCCGAAGGTGCTGTTACCAATGTGCTTCCGCAAAAGATCAATGCCGGAGAAGAAATCGGTACTATCACTATCGGAGGAGTAGTTCAGAAAATCAGTGCGGTAGAAGATTTGGATTTAAAAGCAGGAAGTACACTTTCTGTCAGACTGTCAAGAAGAATCGGGGGCGGTATTATCGATAGTAATGTTCCATTGTACAGATAACATTAATGAAATCTTTCTGATTATATTCATAAAAGAACGGGACTCATCACGAATCCCATTTTCTTGTTTATACCTAAAAACTATACAATAAGCCAGCTAGTTCAAGGCGAACCGGCTGGCTTATATATTACATTTTATTTTTTATCCCACCATACACGTGATGTCATCTTATCACCGTCGCTGAGTCTCTTTACTGCATCGTTGTAATTAACAGGATTAGCCGTTATCTCGCTTGCCGGATAAATGAAACGACGAGGAATCTCTCCATTTGTCACATTGTTAGGATAGCTGGCTGCATTTTGGGACGGAGTAGCTTAGGATATCCGGTACGACGCCAGTTTGCAAAGGCTTCATACTCATTACAGAACGTATGAATATAATATTCCGTATTAATCTGTTCCAGCGCTTTTTCCGTATCAGCGTTCAATGGATTAGCATCCAGATAGGCGGCTATCTCAGCATCCGTAATTGTAGTAGTGGCTTTTTCATAATAAGAGAATTGCTTCATGGCGGCAGTCACCCCTCTTTATAAAGGTTTTCTGCATCTCCTGTATATAATCCACGTTTCACCGCATCTGCCAATAACAACAGATTGCCGGCATGAGTGACAAGCATAGATGGTGAATCCGGACGTGCATATACTGTGCGATTAGGAACAGAATAAGTTTTCTCCAATCATCACCCGGATAGCCAGGAGGCTTTACTGATATCCCAGTCTCCTCCTTTTGAATCATATCCAACCGGCATACCTTTCTGTTTATCAGAAGCATTATCTCCCAAATCAAAATCAGCATCACCCCATCCTGGCTTCGGGTCTTTAGTACAAACCGTAGCAATCAAAGGAAGGCGAGGATCGTCTTTCAATATTTCTATAAAAGTTTCACTGATAAAAAATGCCTGAGTATCCAGACTGGAAAATACTTTTCCATAAGGTTCTGCAGAGTCATCACTCGGCGAACCATTGGCATGTCTGACAATTGCATTATCATCGTTACTTACAAACAAACCATTCGCTACTGCTTTAGCCACCCATGTCTTCGCTTTATCAGGGGCAACTTTGGTCAAACGCATTGCTACCCGAAGCATCAGTGAGTTCGCAAACTTCTTCCACTTTGCAGCATCACCTCCGTAGATAACGTCCGCAGCTCCTATTGTATTACTGGCAGAGGTGCTCAATGCGGCTTGTGCCTCATCAAGTTCTTTCAGCAAATCATTATAGATTGATTCTTGCGTGTCATATTTAGGATACGGAATCGGATTTGTAGAATATCCCTGACCTGCTTCAGAATAAGGAACATCACCGTAAAGATCGGTCATATTCTGGAACATATATGCTTTCATAATACGGCACATCTGATACTCATTTTCATAAGCGGGATTTCCTTCCCAATTATTCATCACATCTATTATATTACGAATAGCCGCACGACCACCGGAATAGAATCCTGTCCAATAAGCACCACTATACTGATCACTCCATGTATAAAAAGATCCATACACCCAGTCCACCGTAGCTGTATGCTGTATCATATTGGCTGTGTAGATACAGCCATTACGCCACACATCCCAGTCGGAACCACATATCTGCGCCTGTACTTGAGTAAACTCCATCTTATAATCCACTACTCCGGGATTCAGGTTCATAGGGTCATTATTCACATCCCCAAAATCATTACAGCTCGTCGTCAATCCCATCAGACTGAAATTTTGTCAAAATATATAAGGTAAACTTTTCATTGTTACAGTATTTAAGATGTTAGAACTTAACATTTACATTGAATCCCACATTTCTCGTAGCCGGATATCCGTTCAATTCCAAACCTTGAGCATTACCGTTATTATAAGCAGATTCCGGATCAATATTATCTGTATGCTTCAAAATAGTCCAAAGGTTACGACCTACTAAAGAAAGAGTCACACCTTTTATAAGTGTCTGCTTATTCAACCATGCCTGCGGCAAAGTATATCCGATTGAAAGTTCACGCAGTTTTATGAAACTTGCATTATAAACAAACTCTTCAGCAATATTCTGATTGGTAATAGCCTGCCAATAGTCTTGTGCAGAAACAGCTACAGTATTCTTCACATATCCGCCTTTACCGTCAGACATTACACCATCGCCTACCATTGTTCCCTTACCGTCAGCGCCACGTCCCTGCAAAGTATTCTTATGCAAACCATTGCTATAGAGAGACAAATTAGTTCGGAGAATAATTTAGCACCTGCCTTGAAGTCAATCAAGAAAGCAAGAGTTATATTCTTGTAAGTAAATTCATTGCGCCATCCACCGGTTACTTTATAAACACCGTTTCCTAATACCTGAACTTCATCAGAATGTACGGGAAGACCGTTTTCAAAAATAACTTGACCGTCCGGAGTACGCTTGTACTCATAACCTACTAATTCACCATAAGGATGTCCCAATATATTCTGAACAGAAACATTTCCTAAACGTGAGGTAGCTCCATCAAGTGTCAGTCTCTTTATGTTTTCTCCCGTTCCGTCTTTTCCCAAGTATTTTACATCACTGCTGTTATAAGCTATATTGAATGTAGAATTCCAGTTGAAGTCTTTCGTATGAATAGGAACAGCATTCACCATCACTTCCACACCACTATTTCTGATTTCTCCAACGTTCTGAATAGCTGATTCAAATCCGGAAGCACCACTGGTGGTCACCTGTACGATATCATCTTTGGTTGTCTTCTTATAATAAGCAGCATCCAATGATAAACGGTTGTCCAGGAAAGAAAGATTCAAACCAATTTCCCATTCGGAGATTTGAACAGGTTTCAGTCCTTTGTTAGGTACGGTCGAGTTATTGATCGTTACTACAGGCTGTCCGTTCGATTGGTAATTATCTACTTTATAGGTAAGAAGGTTCTGATATGCTTTTGTTCCGTTAGATGCAGCAGCATAAGATGCCCGCACCTTTCCGAAAGTAAACCAGTCAGGAGTCTTGAATGTATCACTAAATACCCATGACATACCGATAGAAGGATAGAAATAATGATTATTATCCGGGTCCAGAGTGGAGAACCAGTCATTACGTCCTGTTAAGTTCAAGAAAACCTGATTCTTGTAACCAAGATCTGCGGTACCATAAATTGAATTTACCCGGTATTCTGTATATTCCTTCTTGTACAGATGCTTCGCAGTGTTGCTACTTGAATAAAAATCGGGCACAAAGAAGGAAGATGCCTTATCGTCCAGACCATATTTCTTTGTAATGTTCCTCTGACGGTTTCCACCAAAAGTAGCACCGACACTCCAGTCGCCAAATGTCTTATTGAATCCGATCAAATAGTTCAGGTTCATTTCAGAGAAGTTCTGAGTATATTCCTTTATATAACCACGCGGGTCTTCCGGAGAAGCAGAACCGATTGGCTTCACTTCAGAATATTCCAGATTATAACCGTCACGTGTTACGGCACCCTGGATGTATAACCAATCAAAGATATCATACTTCAAAGTCATACCACCAGTCAGACGATTACGGTTTGTTTCATTGGTAACTCTATACTGCAACCAATACGGGTTATTGAAATAACCGTTTGTACCACCTAACAGTTCTTTACCGTCAGCACCGGTACCCCAGTCACAATCCGGATTTTCGCGTTCCAACCAACGGATATCAAAAGAATTAGCATGATAAAGAAGTGCGGCATTTGTATTACTGTTACCATCAGACAAATTTGAACGACCTTTATTCTTGTCAAATACATAATTAGCATTCACCATCAAATGAACTTTCGAGGAAATGTCATAAGTCGTATTCATATTGATACCTTGCTGACTGATACTGGAATTAGGAAGTATACCCTTTACCGCCATATTGGAAACACCAAAACGATAGGATATCTTATCGGAAGCACCGCTCACAGCCAAGGTTGTCGTATTGTTAATCCCAGTACGATAAAAGTTCTTCCAGTTATCAACAGGAGAATAAGCATATTCCTTGCCCAAGAAGTTTACTGCTTTTCCTCCATCCATTATTTCACCCCAAGCTGGATGTTTCAGTTGATTTTGCCACATCCGCAGAAAGCGGGCGGTTACCCTGAGTTCCTTGCCCGTAGACATTCTGGAAATCGCGGTAATCATAAATCACATCAAAAGCCAGGTTATTATTGAATTCAACAGAAACCGGTTTCCCTTTCTGACCCGATTTAGTGGTAATCAAGATAGCACCGTTACCACCGCGATATCCATAAAGCGCAGATGCAGCAGCACCTTTCAGCACCTGAATATCAGCAATATCATCCGGATTGATACTTGACAAACCGTCACCCATATCTTTACCGCCCCACTGACCGGCACTACCGATATTGGTATTATCAAACGGAACGCCATCAATAACATAGAGTGGCTGGTTGTTTCCTGTCAATGAAGCATTACCACGAATAACGACACGGCTACTACCACCCGGGCCGGTTGCATTTCCGGAAACGGAAACACCGGCAATCTTACCGGAAAGGGCATTACCAATGTTAGTAGTACGGGCTTCGGTGAAGTCTTTTCCTCCTACTGTCGTAGTAGAATAACCGAGAGACCTTTTCTGACGTTTAATACCCAAAAGCTGTTACTACAACTTCATCGAGTGTCTGCGTATCTTCCTGTAAGATAATGTCTAAAGGTTTGCCCGTGAACTTCACTTCCTGGGGGTATAACCTACATAAGAGATTTGAATTGTTGCTCCGTCAGGAACATTGGAAAGAACAAAATTACCGTCCAAGTCGGTAATTACACCATTTGTAGTACCTTTGACTACAACTGAAGCTCCGATAACCGCTTCACCTGTTTTGTCTTTTACTACACCTTTACACGTACCGTTTTGCTGTGTGACATTCACACTTGTTGCTCCATTCTCAGAGGCTGCATAGGAAATTGCTGCCGGCATGGCAAACAAGAGCAACAGCACACTTACTGATTTGAGTGGTTTAAACATAATACTGCTCTTTTAAGGTTAATAAAAATAAGTTTGTGTGTAGAGAGGACGTCAATATTTCATAGTTTGGTTCTGACTACAAATACAAAAATATGAAATTATTTTAAATAACAAGAAAATAAGTAGTTTTTTTCTTTAAACAAAAGAATAATTATATCCACTGAGAATATTACGATATACGAAACATCGACAATCTGTTTTGTCAGCAAATAAAAAATAAAAAAGAAATCCCTGGAACCGCTGTAGACACTCAGCATTCCAGGGACTCTAACACACAAAAGTTATTATTGAAATTGAAAACAGTTTCTAATTAAAAGCGGAAACCTAAAGTCATCAGTACTTGACTACGTGTATTGGTTACTTTGGTTGCCTGTGGCGTTACTAAAGCCCATTCGCCAGACTTAGCATCCTGAAATTCATTAAAGAAAGGATAGAAGTCTTCTTTATATGCAGAAAACTTATATGCTAAATCCGCATAAAATATACTTCCCCTATACCCTATACCCAATGTAAATACATTCTGTGACATTTTATTAGAGAAATCAGTATCAGTCATAATAGAATTGGAAGGAAGATATTTCACAGCCTCATCTTTAAAAGCTGATGACGTATAGTTATATCCTAAACGGAATGCAAATTGAGGAATTACTTTATATTCGGCTCCTAAACGGAATGTATGTGTACCTTTCAGACAGTTCTTAGCTTCAGCTGTCTCAAATTCCATATCCCCTCCGCCATCATTACTTGAATACTTAAATTTCATTGTAGAATAATCTTCATATTCATATTCCGCACCTAATGCTAAAGAATTTCCAACTGTATATCCCATATTTACATTAAATGTCCATGGAGTATTCAAGCGGTAATCCCGTTCCATATCGCCTACATAATCATAAGTATCTACGATTATACGATCCCAATCACCTGTTGACGCTTTGTAATCAGTAGTCATACGAGCACTTGTTGCATAAGTCAACTTATAAAAAGTCGGTGTATGTACGGCAAAACCAACTCGGAAAGAAGAATTCTCAAAGGGACGAATGATCGCTCCCAGCTTTATATCAAATCCCGATCCTTTGATCTTGCTATAGCTATCCAGTAAATAACCTTCATCATTTATCATACGATTCATCATAGCCTGAGTACTTTTTATAATTAACGTCATAGGCTCCGACAGTCACACCTAAATAAACACGATCACTAATATTAAAAGCAATATTAAAATCATATTCTCCAACTCCGCCTTGTTCTCTAGAATTGAAAACTGAATAAGGTTCTCCATAATTTAACGGATGATATAAATTTTCATCTTTACTATCCTTCTCTATCATTCCACCTTGAAATCCTATTGCTCCTAGCCATCCCGCTTCATTATCACTATAGATATTTCTGTTACTATAGTCCAGAGGTTCTCTATATGAATCCCAAACATACTTTGCAGCGTCAGTAGCCTGTTGCGCCATGTAGTTAGCCTGTGATACAGGTCTATCACCATATACGCCCATAAATCCAGCCATTGACATATTCTTATACAATGACTTCGAACGTTTGTAATTGAAACCAAAATTCACATAACGCAATGGAGTTTCATTACCAACTTTGGTAGAGAAAACAAAGCCAATGTTATCAAACGACCACCGATTCTTATCATTATTAAAAGTTTCTCTGTCATATTTACTTTCTGCACCATAAGCAGAGAAACTAAATGAAGTCATCACATCGTTACTTCTATATATACCAATACCGGCAGGATTTGTCCCCATTGTAGTAATGTCACCTCCTAAGGCTCCCATTGCTCCGCCCATTCCTACGAAACGGGCAGTACCATTCAAATCCTTTTCAGCTAACTTTGCAGCATCATATATAGATTGCGCACTAGCACCTATTATACAAGATAGAGCACATGCTAATGTTATTATCTTTTTCATAATCTTAAATTATTCATTTGAATATTACTCAACTTTATCGTCTGCTACTTCTGCTGGAAGACCCGCCACCGCCGCTACTTCCACTACTAGAACGAGATGAACTACCACCAGAAGAATAGCTACCGCCACTGGAACGGGAAGAAGAACTTCCTGATGAATAGCTACCACTTGAGCGAGAACTGCTACTACTGCTAGGAGTATAGCTACGAGTAGATGAAGAACTACTACGTGTACTGCTTCCTCCTGAATAAGTACGTGAAGGTGATGTAGAACTTCCTCTATTATAAGTAGAAGAACTAGTTCTTCTCGATGAAGAAGAAGGAGAATATGTAGACGAACTACGTGTACTGCTACTTCCTCGTGTACTATTATAGGTAGAACTACTCCGAGTACTACTTGGGCGTGTATAGGTACTCCTTCTTGAAGAAGATGCGTCTGAGCGAGTACTTACTCCTGAACGTACGGCAGACTCTCTTCTTGAAACTACCCGTCCTGTCGTACTGGTACGATTGCCCGAAGTTACACTTGTTGCTCTACGAGTCTGTGAACGGTTATAATCTGAACGACGAGAGGTAGAGATTGATCTGTTAGGAGCATAAGAACGACGATTTGTATATGAGTTGCCAGCCCAATGGCTGCCGCCTCCACCGCCCCAGCCCCAGCTAGGACCGCCGTGCCAATAGTGATGATGTCCCCAATATCCGCCGCCATACCAGCCACCCCAGTAGCCACCCCAGTAGCCACCATACCAGCCGCCCCATGAACCCGGGTAATATCCCCAGCCATAGTAAGGACGATTCCAGCCCCAGCCATAGTTCCATCCCCAACCGTAAGAGCCATAACGCCAATCCCACCAAAGCGGGTTACTGAACGTCGGGAATGCATAAGCATACATACCATCGGTATATACGTTCCAATCCCATGAGTTCGGACCGTAAACTACATCCCAGTACAACGGGCTGCTGATACTGATAGCAAAACGCGGATTGCGGAAACGGATGATACGTTCAGCGTATTCATAGTCGTCTGTTGTACCATTGAATTCGCCCGTCACCCATTCTCCGTCCAAATCCGGATTAGATCTTTCTTTTATATATAAGGTATCATTATCCATTACGAATTCATTTTCACGTGCATCGTAACGGCGGTTATATTCATCTACATCCCGTGTTCTTCCCTTACGGTCCTGAACAACCACTGTAGTACCCGGTGAAGTATAGATGTTAGTCGTCACCTGTTTCTTCGGTTCCTTCTTAACTGGAGTTTCTTTCTTCTCCTGTTTGTCTTTGGAAGGTACGAAGTAAAGGTCGTCATCAACGCTTTGTGCAAAGATACCTATCGGAAGGCACAAGGCAAATAGCAAGAAATAAACAATCTTTTTCATATCATCTCGGTTTATGTAATTACTTAAACTTATTCACATTACAAAGATAAGGAAGAGATTTACCACTTAGGGGAGATTTTCCCCAAACGATTATAGGGAAATCCCTATTTTCACGACTTTTATGAAGGGGAAAGATTATTTTGTTATATCAAGACTGCCGCAATCAGTCTATCAAACAAATGGAATAGTAAACTGTACATATTCCTCATTTACAATCCAGGCTCCTCCGAAATGCTCCACAAGCATACGATTCATTTCACTTTGAATCACAATGTTCTGTACAGGAGAAGTGGTGATAAAAATAGAATTATATACAGTAACCATAATCTCATTCTTAACCATATTCGTTTCTATCAGAATTCTCAATGGCTCACGTGGTACCTCATCAACTGGAATAAACACTGTCTTCATAAGTCTGAACAACCAGTTTCCATCATAACGAATCAAGTAATTAACACCTTGTTCCAATTTATTATTTATCTGTAACTCTTTATTAACAGAAACCGTCCCGATAGCTTCTTCCAGATAAGTATTAAAATACAACTCCGCTGTCTGAAACTTCATCATACCTGCTTCTAAACGGGATAGATCGAGTATATCATTTATTAATTGAGATAATTCTGTAGCCGTTTTAGATATAACACCTGCGGCGCGGTTCTTCTGCTCATCAGTGAATTCTTTATCAGAAGCCAATGCCAGAGAGCAGTCCACAACTTCCGTCAACGGTTCCCGTATCGCATTATTCATATTAGAAATAAATGATTCCTTTACCTTATTTACCTTTTTCTACTTCCTGGGCTATTCGTCGCATTTTTCTTTCTGACTTGCGCAGTTCTCTGTTGATACGATATTTAAGAATGGAAAAAATTAATAAAACAATAATGATCACCGCCATCAAAATTAATACGGACATGCTTATATAATAACGGAAACGTAAAGTCTGCAACTGGATTTTTCTCTGTAGCATGGGTATTCCGAATAAAATTGACCTGCTTGTTGTATATCGAAACAGAAATTGAATCATTAGCCTTTAATGCCTTTTCATACAGCGGCAAGGCACGTTCGTAATCTTCCATATCCAGAAAAATATCAAGCTTTATCGAGTAATGCATTATTATAATAAGAATAGTCAACTTTTCGATAACCGATAATAAGAGAATCCACACAGGCTATCGCCTCATCCCATTGCTCCGTTGCCGCATAATAGGCTTTATTTATCTCGTAGTATCTCAATTTATTAACAAAATATCTGTCAGAATAATATTTATCGGTCAACTGAATATACTTCTTTGCATTTGGCAAATCTCCCATTGCAAAATAATATTCGGCATAAGATACATATAAATAAAAAAATCAAGATGCAACATTTGCTCCATATCCGGTTGCCTGCGAATCTCATTCTGAATGATTCTCTCCCGTTCCTGTATGCATTTCAACAGACCGGGATAATCTTTAAGCAGTTTATATACCATTATCAGGCTATTATTTATATCAGCAGATATTGTATAATCATTAAATTCCAGAGATTGAGCATAAGCCTTTTCCAGCATATCACCAGCTTGTTTCACTCTACCGGTCACACGATAAGCTCGTGCTATACTTTGGTATGCCAATACAATGCCTTTATTATTCTTCAATGCCTGAGCTTCGTGCAACATATCCGTAGCTCGGTCTTCAAGCTCTTCAAAACTCTCATTCAATACTAATAAATCAATGTCACATTGTTCTCCCAAAAAGACTAAATCGTAATACTTTTCTTTCTTAGCTAAAGGCACCAATAAATCAAGCCACTTTCGAAGTTCTTCCCGATTATTCTCATTGAAGCATATATAAATATGATATAGGTAGGCACGACATTTATAAAGATTATCCTTTTGAGACTCGGCTTCTTTCAATAGTTCGTCAACATATTGTTTTCTAACGATTGGTTCCGGTTTGCAAACATCAACCAGTTCGCATAACGTTTTCAATCGTAAAGTATCATGTCCCGTTGATTCCAACTTTTGCATCAATATTTCTTTCGCACTGCTATCACCTGCGTATACATACGCCACCCCCCCAAGGAACATCCAAGATAACAATAATATTATTTTATTCATTCTCATGGCTATCATTTTCTAACGGATGTGTAAATACAAATCTTGCACCGGAGGTATATTTCGGATCAATCCAGATTTTCCCTTTCAGGTGTTCCACAATAAAACCGACAAAAGAAAGTCCGATTCCACTACCCTGAATTCCCTCATGTAACTTTTCAAAACGAGAAAAAGATAGCAGGCTGCTTATCCAAAGGAATACCACACCCCGTATCCTCCACAGTAAAGACAGCCTCTTGCTTTTCGGTATCGATATCAAGCAAAAGGGCAATGGTCCTTCGGGTAAATTTCGTAGCATTAATCAACAGATTAATCAGAACTTGCTGCAAACGGGTACTATCTGTTTTTAAAACCAATTCATTCAACGATGTATGAAATACAATTTCTGCTGAAGTCCGCTTTACTTTTTCAATCGTTTCTATGGTTCTTTGACATAAGGCTACAACTTCGTGCCGTTCTAAGTTAAATGACATATTGTTCTCCTCTTGTTCGGACAATTCCATCACATCATTGATTAGTTTATGCAATAATTGTGCATTTTGCCTGATACTATCTCCACACATTTGCCTTGTCTCATCATCAATTGCATCTCCCATAGACGAAAGAACTTCCGAAAACCCGACAATAGCATTCAACGGTGTCCGGATTTCATGCGTCATGTTTGAGAGGAACATACTTTTAGATAAAATAGACCGCTTAGCTCTCTCATTTGCTTCAGACAATCTTACGCGTGACTTGTCTAATTCCTTATTATTTCTTTTAATCACTACAATTAATATTCCGATGATAACAAGCACAATGAGAGTATAACATATGATCCGTGCCAACAGCCCGTCATATACCTCCGCATTCTCAATTTCATACGATCGGCTATATACGTTGAACGTATGGAATCCAAAGCTCTGCAAAACGTTCCGTTTCTAAAGAGCGATTCAACTCCTTCACCTCATGATAAAGCACAGCGGCCTGTTGCAAGTCTTCTAAAATATGCAACAAAGCTCCTTTCGACTGCAAAGCATTCTTATATTCATATAGATTCCCTCTTTCTTTTGTAGCTACAATCAGGGAATCATATAAAGTAACTGCCTTCGTATAGTTTTTCTGAAAAAGATAATAGCTGATATATAAATCCAGTGATAATTCGGACAAGTACTCATTTGTTCTTTGCAAGTTCGTCGCCTTTTCCCAATATTTCTCAACCAATTCTTTATTTCCAACCTGAATATATCCTAGTGTGCGATACGACTGGATATAGAATTCAAAGTCTTCTTTCCCTATTAAATTTTGAGGGAGAAGCCTCTCGGCTATATCCAGATACTCCATTGCCTTCTCCACCTCATTCATTTTCAAATAAGCATAAATCTGCTGAATAACTAAGCGAAGAGAACTTTATAAAGGCATCATTATTATTTTTGTAATTCTGCTTCGGCTGACAGAAACGTCTCAACTGCCAATGCATAAAGCCCCTGTATGCATATAAGTATCCCCAATAGCCTGCAATGACAAGGCTCTTCCCCGTGATGAATTTAACAGTTTAGCCTTTTCATACATCTCCTGCGCCTGAACAATCGCCTCGCCTGTTCCTCCTTTCAGACAGGTAGCATTGACTTTTATCTGTGCCGCCAGGAATGCAGTATTCCAATCTTCTGACTCCCAAAAGCTTCCTGTTCTACCTCCGCACATAATGCCAAGATAGAATCTTTCCATACGGAAGTAGTGGAATAAATCAGATTACGATTTGAGAGAGATAATAAATGAGGTAGTTTATGAATGGATTGGGCATTGACAGCATTCCCTAAACCCGTAAATAAATACGTAGCCAAGCCCAATAATAATACGAATGTTCTTTTGTTCATGTTTCTTTATCAAACAGGTTCTGCCTATCGACCGTTCACACAAAGATACAAAAAAACAATAGCAGCATATACTTAACACAATTACTTAGCTAATAATTCGTTTTTTGAGTATCTTTGCACATTATTCAGAATAAAGAAAGATTATGAAATACTTTGAATTTGTATTCCGTACACATCCCTGCACCGAAACGGTGAACGATGTATTGGCAGCCGTCCTTGGTGAAGCCGGATTTGAGAGTTTTATGGAATGTGAAGGCGGACTTACCGCATATATTCAACAATCCTTGTGTGACGAAACAAGTATTAAAAAATGCTATCGCAGACTTTCCACTGCCCGATACAGAAATCACCTATACTTACACTGAGGCAGAAGACAAGGACTGGAACGAGGAATGGGAAAAGAATTTCTTCCAACCGATTATTATTGGAGACCGCTGTGTAATCCACAGTACTTTTCACCAGAATGTACCCAAAGCGGAATATGATATTGTAATAAACCCGCAAATGGCCTTCGGTACAGGACATCACGAAACGACAAGCCTCATCATCGAAGAGTTGCTGGACAGCGAACTAAAAGACAAATCCCTGCTGGACATGGGTTGCGGAACTTCGATCCTTGCCATACTTGCACGCATGAGAGGTGCCCGTCCCTGTACTGCCATCGATATTGATGAATGGTGTGTACGCAACTCTATTGAAAACATCGAACTGAACGGTGTAAACGAAATTGCAGTTTCGCAAGGAGATGCTTCATCACTTGTCGGTAAAGGTCCTTTTGATGTGATTATCGCTAACATTAACCGGAACATTCTGCTGAACGACATGAGACACTACATTGCCTGTATGCATCCGGGGTCCGAACTCTATATGAGTGGGTTCTACATAGATGATATTCATGCTATCCGAGAAGAGGCAGAAAAAAAATGGGCTGGTTTTCGTCCATTATAAGGAGAAAAATCGCTGGGCAGAGGTTAAGTTCGTCTGCAAAGGTTAGCTATTTGCAATTTATCTTTAAGACATTTTTATCAGTCTCAGACTATAAAATACAGGAGATGCTGATTTTGTACAGTACCACATACCCATCTTGTCACACAAGAGATGTTCATCTGATACTGCACGAGATCAGCATCTCTTGCAATATGTCCCTCAATACTAAAAAAGGAGTATAGCGATATCACCGCAGCTATCTTATTATTTTTTCAATCACATAGCACAGGCAACATCATTCAAATTCCTTCTTTACCTGTTCACACCATTCCCTGATTCTCTTTTCCGCCTGCTCAGACTGATTATCCAGATCTACCACCAAGCCACACCACCGATCTCCGCGCAGTGCCCGGGAACGTTCAAAAGTATATCCTTCGGAAGAAGTAAAACCGACCAATGTGGCCCCATCTCCTTCAAATACCTCGGCAAGCAGTCCGATGCCATCTGCAAAGTTTTCGGGATAACGTATCTGATCTCCCAATCCGAAGATGGCAACTTTTTTCCCTTTTAGATTCAGCGTCCTAAGTTCCGGCAAGAGTTCATCCCAATAGGTTGGGAGTTCCCCATCAAACCAGGTAGAAGCGCCTACTATAAAACAATCATATGCTGTAAAATCATTCTGCCACGCCTGTTCTATAGCAACAACCTCTAGCTTATCTTTTCCAAATTCTTTCTGAATCTTCTCTGCCACCCAAGCTAGTCTTATCAGCCTTTGGTGGCATAAAACAAACCAATCTTCTTCATATACTATACCTCCATTTTATTTTAATATTCCAGCACCTTTTGGCAGCTTCATATATTTTCGCTTCATCCGGCAAAATTTCTTTCTCCAGAATAGGATTAAAGCCAACCGGAGTGAAAGTAGAACCGACACGTTGTACCGGACCATCCAAATACCGGAACATTTCCGAACCAATCATGGCTGCCAGCTCTGCCCCAAAGCCTGAAAACACTTTATCTTCGTGAACAACCAAGGCCTTGCTAGTCTTTTTCACTGATTCAAAAATCGCCTCTTTATCTAATGGCATCAACGAACGAATATCGATGACTTCTACTTTCCAGCCACCTTCTTTCTCCAGCCGTTCGGCAGCGTGTAAACAAGAAATGAGTAGTGTTGCCATAGGTGATAATACTCAAATCTGTTCCTTCACGACGGATACGTGCCTTTCCGAAAGGAACTTCAAAATCTTCGGGTACAACGGCAGCTGCCTCCACCGAGTTATACAAAGCTTTCGGTTCCAGAAACAATGTAAAGCCCTTGGAACGCATACTGGTCCGCAATAATCCGGCGGCATCATCAGCAAAGGAAGGACAAACGATACGTGCACCTGGCAAGGTAGTCAAAGCTCCTTCTATATTTTGGGAATGGTATAATCCACCACCAATATAACCACCGGAAGCTAACCGTAGCGTTATGTTCGGAGCAAACTTTCCATTGCTACGCCAGTACTCGTGTGTACACTCGACATATTGCTCGATAGCCGGCCAGAAGTAGTCGGCAAATTCGGCTCCTTCCACCACCACGTGGATTTTCGGATCAAAGCGACACATGCCGTTGGCGGTGCCTACAATGTAGTCTTCGGCAATCGGCGCACTGAACACACGGGCTTCGCCGAATTCCTGTTGCATACCTTTGGTGACGTTAAACACTCCGCCTTTGTCTCTGTTGGCCACGTCCTGTCCCCAGAGGAATGTATCGGGGTTATGGCGGAACTCAGCTTTTAAAGTTTCGTTAATGGCATTTACAAGGAAGGTTTTCTCCCCTTCTTCCTGATGAGTCCCCTCTTTATACTTCTGCGGTTGATAAGGTTCGGGCATCACAAAGTCATAGATACTCTTAGGATCGGGATCAGGAGCTGCCAACGCTTTACGATTGGCAGCAGACAGTTCTTTCTTTAGCCTCGACTTCAATTTGTTGCAATTCTTCTTCCGTCAAACGTTTATAGCGAAGCAACATCCGTCGGAATTTCATACGGGTCTACCATCTTTTACATATTCCAGTTCGTTCTCTCATCCCTGTATAAGGTATGTTTATCCGAGTTAGAGTGAGAACCGATACGAACACAATTGGCTTGTACTATCACTGGATTACGGGTGTTGATCGCATATTCACGAGCTTCGCTCATAGCATTCATAGAATCAAAAACATCTTTTCCGTTGCAGTAGATGATTTTCAAATTCTTGAAGCCGGAGAAGTTCTCGGCAACTTTGCGGTTGGCAGTTTGTTCGGATTTAGGTACAGAGATTCCATATCCGTTATCCTGAATAACAAAAATCACAGGAAGACGTTCCAGACTGGCTCCATTAATAGCTTCGTAAACAAATCCTTCGGAAGTGGCGGATTCTCCGTGAGAAGTTATGGCAACTCCTTTATGACCATAATACACCATAGCTCTCGCTACACCAGCTGCATGGAGGTCATGTGTGCCCGTAGCAGAAGAAATGTTCTCGATATGCCACTCCGGTTTGGCAAAGTGATTGGACATATGGCGCCCGCCACTACCCGGATCAGTCGCTTTTGAAATACCGTTCAATATAACCTCTTCTGCAGTCATTCCGGCAGAAAGCACAGTCAGCATATCGCGGTAATAAGGAAACAGAAAGTCTTCTCCAAGAGTGAAAACCTGACCAATAGCCAGCTGGATTCCATCATGCCCCGCATAAGGAGCATGATAAGACCAACCTAGTGATTGTAACAGATAAGATGGTGCTTTTTCATCCAAAGCACGTCCCCAATGTCATCAGATGATACCACTTTTTCAGGGTTTCTACATCTGTCGTCTTTATATCATATTTCTTTTTCATGGTTAATGCAATTCTTAATGAATAAAATAATCAAGTTGAATCAACCTTCCCAGTTCTCCAGATAATCGGCTATGAAATGCAGGAAGTTGCCCCCCAGCATACCATCTACCACACGGTGATCGTAAGAAAGAGACAGGTACATTTTATGACGGATGGCAATTGTATCTCCTTCCGGTGTCTCTATGACAGCCGGTTTCTTCTCAATGTATCCCACTCCCAGGATAGCTACCTGAGGCTGATTTATGATCGGTGTGCCGAAAAGGCTCTTAAAAGTACCGAAATTGGTAATAGTAAATGTACCTCCATCAATATCTTCAGGCATTAATTTGTTGTCACGCGCTTTGATTGCCAATGAATCGATGGCAACAGCCAATCCGTTAAGATTCAAATGATCGGCATCATGTACCACAGGAACAATCAAGTTACCATCATTCAAAGAAACAGCAATGCCCACATTAATATGCTTCTTAAACAGGATATTGTAGCCGTCGACCGATACATTTACCTGCGAGGATAGGTGGACAGTGCTTTTGCTACAGCTTCTGTTATTACAGGCATATATGTCAACTTCACTCCTTCGCGGTGGAAGAAAGCATCTTTATTCTTTTCACGCCAGCGAACCAGTTTAGTAACATCGACCTCCACAACATTGGTTACGTGCGGAGATACTTTTTTGACATAACCATATGATCTGCAATGATATGGCGAACCCGGTCCATTTCTTTCACCTCCACTCCCGGAATGTTGGACGCCGCGGATGATACAACAGATGGCGGGTGCTGTTGTTACAGGTGCAACACTTGCAGATACAGCAGGTGCACTGCCTACCGGTGATGCCGTTTTTGGAGACGATGCAGAGGGCACAGCGGTGCAGGCTCCGGCGTTCCGGAAAGTCCTCTTTTTCTTTCTATCAATATAATCTTTGATATCTTTCTTACTCAACCGCCCTTCGTATCCTGTTCCTTGTATGGAATCCAGTTCCTCTTTCGAATTTTAGCTTCCTGTGCCAACTGAATGACAACAGGAGAATACCAGCGTTCCTCTTTTGTCTCAATAGATTCCTGATTTCCTTCTGAATCTCAGACTCTGCAAATACTTTTTCATGAGAATCACTAACATTCTCCTGAGAAGAATCATCTTCCTCTCCTCCCATATCTACAACAGCAACCACAGTACCAACAGCAACCGTATCACCTTCTTTAAATAGAATTTCCACTACTTTCCCGGCTACCGGAGAAGGAATTTCCGCACTGACTTTTGCAGTATTTACTTCGAAGAGAACATCGTCTTCCTGAATGATATCCCCCACTTTTACAGACCAAGAAACAATAGTCCCTTCGGTTATACTCTCGCCCAACTTGGGCATTTTTATTTCGAATCTTGACATAGACAGTAAATTTATTATTCAACCTTGATATATTAAAACAACCCGCTGAAATAGAAAGTTTTAAGTTAAAGTATTTTTAACCGGACTTCAGCGGCTGAATATCCATTCGTCCCGGATATATTTTTCTTTCCGAAGTTTGTCAATAGCCCCTAGCTCCCATTCATTGAAAGCAACAGCCGATTGCCCCTTACTAAAATATTGGAAAACAGTCTTTTTGAAATCCTCAATCGTCTCCATAGGCAAGTAGTTGGAAATATTAGTGACCGCACTTCGGACAGAAGGAACGGCATATACAGGCACTGATTCTTTTTCTTCTATTTTTCCTTCCGGATTTAAAACCTTATTCAATATGGTCATATCCGTATCATAGAGTAAAGTACAATGATACAGAACTCTATTTTTATATACACATTGAGCACTCCCCGATATCTTCAAGCCATGCAGATAGATGCCCAGTCGTTCATCTCCTTCGGCAGTTAAGCCAATTGAAACGAAAAATTCCAATACGCGATGAAGATATGTCTTGAAATCAGGCAGACGGGACACTGTCTCAATAAAAGTCAAATTGACATTGCCCAAATCATGATATACCGTTCCTCCTCCCGAAAATCGACGGGCAATATGAATCTGTTGCAGTTCCGCCCACTCCCGGTCCACTTCCGACTGTACACGTTGATGTTTGCCCATCACCACAGAAGGCGTATCCTGCCAAAGCATAAAAACATCATCAGCTCCCTGCTTCAACAGATATTCTTCTGCCGCCAAATGGAAGTAAATATCGGTGAAAGGACTATGAATACAACGAACCATAATGTATACTCCTTATTCTTTCAAAAGAATTACTTATGAGAAGAGTAGCTCATGGTAAATCTCCCCAACCGTAGGATGTGGAAATACACTCTTCTGGAATTCTTCGATTGTATATCCCTTCTGGATAGCAATACCGGCTATAACAATCAGTTCTGATGCAGGATTCCCGATTATATGACAACCTATGATATGTCCTTCCTCATCCTGAATCAACTTGCAGATACCATTCCCCTGTTCATTCTCCGCAACAAACCGGCCGGAATATGCCATCGGTAGTTTAGTAACCCGATAAGGTAGCCCCAATTGAATCAATTCCTCTTCCGTCTTACCCACTCCGGCTACTTCCGGATTTGTATAAACGACTCCCGGAACACAATGATAGTTCATCTGATCTTCCACTCCTAAAATGTGGTTGACAGCTACTTCCGCTTCACGAATTGCCGTATGTGCCAGCAAGGAATACCCCGTAATATCTCCACAAGCGTATACCCTCGGGTGAGAAGTCAATAAATGTTCATCAACTTTTACCCCATTCCGATAAAGTTCTATATTCAGTTTATCCAGTCCGACTTTGTCCAAATTTGCCTTACGCCCTACGCTAAGCAATATCTTTTCCGCTTCAATCGTTGAGGACTTTCCTTCTTTTTCAATCACAACTCCACCAAGCTTCACTTCCACCACTTTAGTATTCAAATAGAAAGTGACTCCGCGCTTTGCATATTCGGAACGAAGCATACCGCTGGTTTCCTTATCCATTACACCCAAAATCTCCGGCATCATTTCAACCACATGTACTTTCACGCCCATACTGTTGAAGAAAGAAGCAAACTCCATCCCGATCACTCCGCCACCAATAATCACCAATGTTTTGGGAAGTTCCTTTATCTCCAGTGCCTCTCGGGAAGTCCAGTAACTAACCTCTGACAATCCGGGTATCGGAGGAATTACTGTATCAGAACCGGTGCAAACCAATAAATATTTGACCTCGTACTTTTCTCCATCGCAAGCAATCCGAATCAGTCCGCCGGATTCTCCTTCTATCACCGCTTCTTTTTCTACAATCGTCACACCATAAGAATTAACAGTCATCTTCACTCCACCTGTCAACATCTTCACTGTTTTATCTTTCCGGCTCATGATTTTGGATAAGTCAAAGGAAGGAGACTCCGCTGAGATTCCATATTTGGAAGCACTCTTGATGCTATCCAGTATTTTAGCAGAATATAGCAATGTTTTAGTAGGAATACATCCTTCATTCAGACACACTCCTCCTATTGCCTTTTTTTCAAACAAAACGGCTTTTAGTCCGTTAGCTCCCGCCCTTTCGGCAGCTGTATAACCAGCAGGGCCACCACCAATAATAGCTATATCAAAATTTCATAATCGTATCTTTTAGTAATAATACGATTATAACAAATGAGAGAAGAGATAAGTTGTATGAAAAGAAACGTACCCGTTACTTAATTGTCAGCTTTTTAAGTTCCTCTAAGGTCCCGTTGAATACATTGAGGTCTACATCCTCTTTAATACCCGGTACGTTTCCAACGTCCGTATGTTGCCAGAAATGCCATTTACCCTGATATTTCACTGAATCGAGGGTCTTGAATTTATAAAGAATAGGCTTCACTTTGTAGTGCTGTTCTATTTTGTCAAGCCACAGTTTAAGGTCACGACGGAGCTGATTTTCGTCCTTGCCTCTCTTCTCGATATCGAGTACGGGAGGAAGGTCACCTGAATCCAGCTTTACGGAATTAATAAAGAAATCGGCCTGACGGATGGGATCTGTTTTCGGATTGTAAAAATGATAAGCCCCACGGATAAACCCATGTGTTTTCGCCGAATCAAAATTGGTGATGAAAGCCTTGTCCCCATAATCTCCTCCTTCCGAAGCTTTCATAAAGACAAAATGAATAGGAAATTTCCCCTGTCGGGTCTGAGTCAGCATTTTCCAGTCTATGTTTCCTTGATAATGGGAAACATCAATGCCATGCACCTGAAAACCCGAGGGCATACATACACCGTATGCTTTAAAGCCATAGCAAGGCTTCCAGCGGTAAGAGTAAGGACGGATAAAGAAATAAAAGAAAGCGGCAAGGAATAAAAAAGCAATAAGCCCCGCAATGACATACCGAAGCCATGACGGCATCTGTCTTTGTGGTTTCTTTTTCGCCTTCCGCTGTGTAGCCCGACGGTACAGGTTTCGCGGTACTGCCTTCTTTTTAACGGGAGCAGGACGTGTGCTTTTCGCTCTTACCATTTTATCCTATTTAGCTGTTTTTACCTTTACCTATTCCCACATACTATGTAATAAAACCCATCGGGAGAATGGTTTTACAATCAGCCCCGATGGGTTTCCTTTATGCTTTATAGAAATAAGAAAGAATTATTTTCCTTGTTCCAACTGCAAAGTCTTAGTTGCCTGGTCGCAAACTTCCGTAGGACCGAAGTACTGGATCGGACCCGGATATACATAATCCGTTTCAACAGCCCAACGGTCACGCTGTGCGGCGAATGCCTTGAAAGGAGCACCATCCAGTTTCACCAATGCTTTCTGGATAACCGGTTTCATTTCACCGTGACGACGTTCCATATTCATCATCATCGTGATAG
>VOFE01000474.1_pt1 | contig 26000 bp, 35 predicted proteins | sample 5384071 | NCBI WGS metagenome assembly VOFE01 (sample SAMN12384724, study PRJNA508395) | human gut metagenome | isolation source: healthy gut D | host: Homo sapiens
TTACGAATCTCCTGCTGGATACCTGCTTTTGCACAGTTTCTTTTGAATCTGCGTAAAAGCACTATCTAACGTTTCGTTTTCTTTAACGATTACATTTGACATAGTCTCACACCTAACCTCCCTCCAGTCCTATATTGTGCATCATACGACTGTTCGGGTATTTTTATTGCACTACATAAGATTATATCACATATTTCATTTACGTCAACAACTTTTTCTCCAAATCTCGCCAGTTTTGTATATTTTTGAAAATATACGATTATTGAGAATCTCCAAACACCACTCTATAATAGTCTGTTTTAAAATCTGATCCGAAAACGGATCTTATTTGTCACCGTATTATTGATAGACTCTACATAGTTTTCATCTACTTTTTTACCCTTATTCGGTTTGAACTCATCCGTAGCAGCATTAAATGTTCCTTTATCTGTTTTCCACGAATAATCATTCCAAATAACAAGCGGTGGTGTATCAGAAAATACGTCTCTTCCCACAAGCAGTCTGGAATCATATTTTATTCCAAAAAGATTCATCAAGGTAGGCGTAATATCAATACTGTACGTCGGATCTTTGATTTCGCATGCCATATCCTTATTCTCATTTTCCAAACAGCCGGACCACAAAAGCCATGTGTTATGATCTTTTTCCCATGGAGTCTTATATTTATAGCCATACAGATCAGTCACGAAGTCTTCTGTATTTCCAAATGTTTTAGATACTTCAAGACCATACGGATAATGATCTGACGTCATACAGATCACTGTGTCATCTGCAATTCCCGCTTCTTCCAGCTTTTCTACCATAACAGTAAGTGCCTTCTCAAGTTCCAGCTGATAACAATAATAATACAAAGTCGTATCTTTAAGGCCCTCACCCAAAACTTTCTTAACGGTTTCCAGATTTTCTTTCACCTTCACATTGTCTTTTTATAAACACAGTGACCGCTCACCGTCATATAATAAATACTGAACGGTTGTTGATTCATATATGTGTCCATGGTCTTATCAAACATTACACTGTCACCAACCCAAGAACCTGTAATGTCTTCCAATCCGTTTCCTTCTCCAAGGAAATCCGCATAGCCGAGATTTTTATGAGTAAGCTGTCTGGAATAGAAATCATATGTCCGTTATGGTAAGCACAGCTATGATATCCTTCTTTCATAAGCTGTGTTCCCATTGTGTAATAGTTCAACTTATCTCTTGTTTCCTGTATTGTCTCTACACCGTCAATGGGAATCAACCCTGTCAAAAAGGAATACTCTCCTGTAGACGTACTTCCGCCCCAGCTTGCTGATAAAAAATCCGAAAAATAAATACCTTTATGCGTTAATCTGTAAAGCGTAGGTGTCAATTCTTTACTTATTACTTGATCTGAAAATGCCTCTGCACAGATTAAAATCAGATTCTTCCCTTTGAAGAGCCCTGTATATTCATTTTTCTCAGATGGCGCAACACTATTCACATACTGATGCATAGATTTTAATGTCTCATCTGATTCCGATTCGCTTAATTTGGCAAAATCAACATCAGAAACATTTTCACCATAATCTTTATTCTTTTTACTGTTCTTTCCTCTGCAACGCTGGTTTCTTCAGCGAATTGATTTGCGGCATCATTTCCGAAAATTGCATATTTACTGCTCAACTTCACGCCTGTCAATAAACCAAAGTTTTCAGTCGCCTTATTAAATTCAAACCGGCTTTTGTACTTATCTTTAGCGCCGAGATGGGACGCTGCAAATGAACCCACGCCGGTCAAAACAAACGCACATAAAAAAGAGTAACACTGTATAAGGAATCTTCAACCGTCTTGCCGGAAGTTGCTTCTTTCCAAAAATAACATAAAGAATCCCCGGAAGTAAAAAAAGCAGTATGACCGGAATTCCTGTAAATATAGATCGGAACAGATCACTGGAAAATCCAGTCATAACACCGCCCGCTCCCTTTACAATCGTTGCAAGCGTCATATACATCTGCCAGCTTTCTCTGACCAGACATTCCACAATAAATAGAATCCCTACGCCAAAAAGAATTGCTATACTTATGCGCCGATTAATCTTTTTCGAAAATAATGATGCGACTCTGAACAAAAGAATCCTGTTCCGACGGCAAACAGCAGCATATATGCGAAACCTTTAAATATTCCTGTTTCTCCAAAAATCCGAAGAAGCAACTCAAAATATAAAAATACAATAGGAAACATCCACGCATGTGATAAATATCTCACGAGTTTTTCCGGAAGCGGGCAGCCGCCCGCTTTTTCTTCTGATACTCGGATCGTTTTTTCTTTTTAATTTGTCTTCGTTTCCATCGTTTATAACGCCTTTTTATAAGTTTCCCCAAGAAGTTCCGATTGCCCCTCCGTTTTCTTCTTGTCCCTTCATTCCTTTTATCCTCTTGTGATTCTCTCAGACGGTTTTCTTAAGAAAGCTGTTCTTTTAACACTTCTGATGCTTTTGCCAGCGCATCTTTAACGCCTGCCGGATTCTTACCGCCGGCCTGAGCCATATTCGGACGGCCGCCTCCGCCTCCCGCCCACACAGGCTGCACAGGCTTTAATAAGATTTCCTGCGTGTGCACCTTGGCTGACTGCCTCTTCTGTCGCCATTGCCATAAGATTCACTTTCTCTCCGGCAGCAGACACTAGCAAGATCACACCTTCGCCAAGTTTTTCTTTCAACTGATCTCCAAGGTCTCGAAGTCCGTTCATATCAACGCCTTCTACACTTGTTGCAAGTAATTTCACACCTTCGATTTGCTGAACCTGATCCATGACATTTCCCATGGCATCCTTTGCCATTTTACTCTTCAGACTCTCCACTTCACTTCCCAGTGCTTTATTTTCTGCCATCAGATGCTGAATCTTATCTGCAAGCTGTTCCGGTTTTGCTTTCACAAGCTTTGCAGCGTGGTGAAACTGTTCTTCCACTGCGTGATAATAATCCATAAGCCCTTTTGATGTCAATGCTTCAATACGTCTCACACCTGCGGCAACACCTGTTTCAGATATAATTGCGTTGCACTGTGATTGTTCTCAGCCAGTGCACGATTCTCTTTGTCAACTTTCAGCATTACCTTGTCACCGACTTTGATCATACCTTTTGTAACCTGTCCGATATGGCCGAATTTATCACCTGCAAGCTTCACAACATCGTCCACTACAAATTCGCCGTCTTCTGTACAGATCACACCTTTATCAGCTTCCTGTCCACCCATTGTTGCATAGAATGGAGTCTTAGCAAGTAATGATCGTTCCTTTATCTCCGTCTGTCAGTGCATCTACCACTTCTGTCTCTGTTGTCATAGCTGTAACTTTAGATTCCAAATTCCAGCTGGTCATATCCAACAAATTCAGAAGATAATTCTGCCTCCAGTTGGTCGTATACACTTGCATCTTTCCGCTGTAGTTATGTGTACCAAATGTTCCTTCTGATTTCGCACGCTGTTCTTCCTGTGCTTTCTTGAATCCTTCCTCGTCATAAGTCAGCCCTTTCTCCTCCAGGATCTCACTTGTCAGATCAATCGGGAATCCATAGGTATCATAAAGCTTAAATGCATTCTCTCCGGAAAGAACTTTCTCTCCATTCTTCTCCATCTCAGCTTCCATATCTGCAAGGATTGCAAGTCCCTGATCGATTGTCTTATTGAAGTTCGCTTCTTCTTTCGCAATTACATTAAAGATAAACTCTTTCTTTTCTTCCAGCTCCGGATATCCGTCTTTAGATCCGTCAATAACCGTCTGTGCCAGTTCTACAAGGAACGCTCCCTTGATTCCAAGCAGTCTTCCGTGACGACATGCGCGGCGGAGAAGACGTCTTAATACATATCCACGTCCGCTGTTGGAAGGCAGGATTCCATCTGAAATCATAAATGTTGCAGAACGGATATGGTCTGTCAGTACTCGGATCGATGTATCTGTATTATCATCCTTCTGATACTCTACTCCTGCCATGTTACATACATGGTCTCTTAAAGCCTTTAATGTATCGATATCGAACATGGAATCTACATCCTGTACGATACATGCCAGACGCTCCAGCCCCATACCGGTATCAATATTTTTCTGCTCTAACTCTGTATAGTTATTATGTCCGTCATTGTCAAACTGTGTAAACACATTGTTCCAGATTTCCATATAACGGTCGCATTCACATCCTACTGTACATCCGGACTTTCCACATCCGTATTTTTCTCCACGGTCGTAATATACTTCTGAACACGGACCGCAAGGACCTGCGCCGTGCTCCCAGAAGTTGTCTTCTTTTCCAAAACGGAAAATTCTGTCAGCCGGGACACCGATTTCTTTGTTCCAGATGTCAAAGGCTTCATCATCTTCCAGGTAAACGGATGGATATAATCTATTGGCATCAAGTCCTACAACTTCTGTAAGGAACTCCCATGTCCAGTGAATTGCTTCGTTTTTAAAATAGTCTCCAAAAGAGAAGTTACCAAGCATTTCGAAAAATGTACCGTGTCTGGCTGTCTTTCCTACGTTCTCGATATCTCCTGTACGGATACATTTCTGACAGGTGGTAACTCGTCTTCTTGGTGGTATCTCCTGTCCTGTAAAATATGGTTTCAATGGTGCCATACCAGAGTTGATCAGTAACAGACTCTTATCGTTATGAGGCACTAACGAGAAACTCTTCATTGCCAGATGTCCCTTGCTTTCAAAAACTCAAGAAACATTCTTCTTAATTCGTTTACGCCATACTTCTGCATAATTTCCTCCTGCTCTACATTCATGTATCTAATCAGTATAAATATTTTTATCAATACTAACTTTTAATTATAAAGAGAGACAGGCGTTTTGTCAATCTTTACGCCTGTCTCTTTTTTTGCTTATTTTAGTTCGATTTCACCGAGTTCTTTTGGCGGAAGCTGCCTGCTGGATGCTTTTACAAATTCTTTCACTTTCTTCTGTGCTTTTGGCACCGGGATGTTCGTTCCCGCACCGGCTACACATCCGCCCGGACAGCCCATTCCTTCGATCAGACATCCGTTCATTCTTCCGATCTTCGCCATAGAAAGAATCTTCTTACAATCCGCAAGACCTTCTGCATGCTCAATCTTTACTTCCACACCCGGATAGTACTCATTTACACATTTTTCAATTGCAGATGCCACGCCGCCTGCAACTGCATATCCACGTCCTACACCTGTTGCATTATGGAAAGATGACTCTGCTTCATATTCGGAAAGGTCAATTCCTTTCGCATCAAACATTCCCTGCAGTTCTTCAAATGTCACTACAAAATCAACATCACTTCTTACGGTTCTGCGCATCGCTTCCAGCTTCTTGGCCGCACATGGTCCGATGAATACTACTTTTGCATTCGGATGTTCTTTTTTGATCGTACGTGCAGTAGCGACCATAGGAGTCAGTTCCTGAGACACTTCATCGATCATATCCGGGAAATATTTCTTTGCCAGCATTGCCCATGACGGACAGCAGGATGTCAAAAGGAACGGTAATTCTCCTGTCGCAACCTTCTCTACATAATGATGTGCCTCCGCAACAGCTCCGATATCTGCACCAAGCGCCACTTCATACACCTGTGAAAATCCAAGTTCTTCCAGTGCTGCTTTTAAGTTTCTCGCATTGATATTATCTCCGAACTGTCCGGTAAATGCCGGTGCGATCTCAGCAATAATCTGCTCGCCTTCCGACAATGCTCTTGCAAGCTGGAAGATCTGGGATTTGTCTGAAATTGCTCCAAACGGACAGCTTACCATACACATACCACAGGATACGCATTTGTCCGGATTGACATAGGCGCGTCCCATTTTATCCGATTCAATTGCATTTACACCGCATGCTTTTGCACACGGACGCTCTTTTTTGGAAATTGCATCATATGGGCAGACACTCTTGCACTTTCCACATTTGATACATTTTTCCTGATCAATATGGGATTTGCCGTTTACCATGGAAATCGCACCCTTCGGACAGACTTCCATACAAGGATGTGCCAGACATCCTTTGCACATGTTGCTGACCTCATATCCTTTCGCTTCGCATCTCATGCATGCGGATGGAATCACCTGCATAAGAGGCGGCTCATAATACTTATCTGATATGTTACTTGCTTCCACCCCCGCTGTCAGATGTACCGGTTTGTCTTCCGGCCGGAGTGAAAGTCCCATTGCAAGTCTTACCTGTTCTCGTACAACTGCTCTTGCGCGGTAAACACTGTCACGGTACTGCTCTGTCTCATCATTCACCAGTGCATACGGGATTGCTTCCATATCATCGCACAGAGTATCTGCCTCTGCTTTGAAGCCAAGTGCTGCAACTTCTTCAAAAACTTTTCTTCTCAACCGTCTTACGGTTGTATTAATGCCTCTCATCATAGTTGGAGTTCCTCCTGTTTTTCCTTTGTCATTTTTATGACAGTCTATAGTTCTATTATAGACACTTGAGAAAATGTTATCAACTAATTTTGAAAATCAATTTAAAGCAGAATTATATTGTGTTCTTTGCAGGTTTTCCGCATCTGCTCCGGCCACAAACTTGCCTGTACTTCACCGACATGTGCGCGGTCGAGAAGCAGCATGCACAGTCTGGACTGTCCGATACCACCTCCGATGGTGTATGGAAGTTCGCCGTTTAACAGCATTTTGTGATATGGAAGATTCTTTCTCTCTTCGCAGCCGGCTTTTTACAAGCTGCTCTTCCAGAGCTTTTTCATCTACACGGATACCCATGCTGGAGATCTCAAGTGCACAGTTCAGTGTCTCGAACCAGAACAGGATATCACCATTTAACTCCCAGTCATCATAGTCCGGTGCACGTCCGTCGTGCGGTTCACCGCTTGCGAGTTTATCACCGATCTTCATCAGGAATACACAGCCGTGTTCTTTTGTGATCAGGTTTTCTCTTTCCTTCGGAGTCTTATCCGGATACATATCTTCCAGTTCCTGGGAAGTGATGAAATAGAGGTCCTCCGGAAGTTTCTTTACTGCCTGTGGATATTTGTACCATACTTCATGTTCCATATGTTTGATGATCTTGAAGATATTGCGTACGGTAGCTTCCAGTGTCTCAACGGTACGTTCTTCTTTTTTTGATCACTTTTTCCCAGTCCCACTGATCCACGTAGCAGGAATGTAAGTTGTCAAGTTCTTCATCTCTGCGGATCGCATTCATATTTGTATAAAGTCCCTCACCCGGCTGGAATCCATATTTGTATAATGCCATACGTTTCCATTTTGCAAGGGAATGTACAACTTCTATTGTCTCTCCCGGAACGCCTGCGATATCGAACTGTACCGGTCTTTCCACACCGTTCAGGTCATCGTTCAGACCACTGCTTTTTTCTACGAATAACGGTGCAGAGATTCTCTCCAGATTCATCTCTTTTCCGAATTCCTTCTGGAACGTGTCACGAATGTACTTGATTGCTTCCTGTGTCTCTCTTACGCTTAAGCGAGGATCATAATGTTCTGGTAATATTAATCCCATTTTTTCTGTCTCCTTTTTGTCTGCTGTATATTTTTATGAAATTCTTTGCTCACTGATTACTCTTCTTCAAATACTCTCTGTGCATAATATACGGACTGCATTGCATCTTTGCCGTAAAAATCTGCCCCGATCATATCTGCATAATCCTGATTCAGCACAGCTCCCCCTACCATGACTTTACATTCAGGTTTACGTTCTCTCAATAACTTGATGGTCTCTTCCATGCTTACAACCGTTGTCGTCATAAGCGCGCTTAGACCTACCAGCCGGATATCCTGCTCCACTGCAGTATCTACGATCACTTCCGGTGGTACATCTTTTCCGAGATCGATCACATCAAAACTGTAATTCTCCAGAAGGACTTTTACAATGTTCTTACCAATATCGTGAATATCTCCTTTTACCGTTGCGAGAATGACCTTATTCTTCGCCTGGACTTCCCCGCCTTCCTGTGCGAGTACATCCTTGATCACTGCAAATGCGATCTTTGCCGCATCGGCACTCATCAGAAGCTGCGGCAGGAAGACAGTTCCCTTTTCAAATCCTTTTCCTACCGTATCCAGTGCTGGGATCAGATGTTCATTGATGATCTCCAGCGGTACCTGTTCCTTTAACAGTTCTCCTGTTGCATGATGTGCTTCTTCTTTCAGACCTTTTTCGATGGCCTCTTTTAAAGTCAGTTCTGCCTTGGCTGCCGGTGCAGGTGTTCCTGCTTTCTGACTGCCATATACACGGATATACTCCTCGCAGTTCTTATCGTAATTCATCAGCGCACAGAATGAATAATACGAGCGCATCATATCCTCAGAAGAAGGATTAATGATCCCCGCACTTAATCCATTCTGCATGGCCATCGTATAGAAATTTGAATTAACTGCCGGACGGTACGGAAGACCGAACGAAATGTTCGATACACCAAGAACCGTACAGACACCATAAATCTCCCTGACTTTTTGAGTGCTTCCAGCGTGACCTTCGCACCTTCCGGTTCAGAACTGATCGTCATTGCCAGCACATCGATCACGATGTCTTTTTGTCAATGCCGTATTTCTTCGCTTCTTCGATGATTTTTCCTGCCACACGGACTCTTCCATCTGCGGTTGCTGGGATTCCGTCCTCATCGATCGTAAGACCGATCACAACACCACCGTAACGTTTGATCAGCGGGAAAACCGCATCCATTTATTCCTGTTTTCCATTTACAGAGTTTACCATCGGCTTTCCATTATAGATACGCATAGCCGTTTCCATTGCTGTAATATCAACTGTATCAATCTGAAGTGGCAGGCTGGATACGCTTTGCAGCTCCATGATAACTTCTTTCATCATCGCCGGCTCGTCAATATCCGGAAGTCCTACGTTGACATCCAGAATATGTGCTCCCTTATCCTGCTGCGTAATACCCTCTTTCAGGATATAATCCATGTCATGGTCTTTTAATGCCTGTTTAAATTTCTTCTTACCGGTCGGGTTGATTCTCTCTCCGATGATCATCGGCTTGCCGCCAAGGATGACCGCATGTCCATAAGAAGATACCATTGTGATATCTTTCTTTGTTACCGGCTTCACACTCATTTCTCTGGTCGTCTCAACCATCTTCTGGATATGTGCAGGTGTTGTTCCACAGCATCCGCCGATCACGTGCGCTCCCATCTCTACGATCTTTGCCATATATCCGGCAAATGCTTCGGGTTCTACATCATAATAAACTTCGCCGCCACGCTGTTTCGGAAGCCCTGCATTCGGTTTTACGATGATCGGAACCGATGCGTATTTCAGAATATCCTCCAGAATCGGAAGCATCTGTTCCGGGCCAAGACCACAGTTGATTCCAAGCGCATCCACGCGGAGTCCCTCCAGCATGGCAACCACTGCCGGGACATCTCCACCTGTCAGGAGTTTTCCCTTTTCATCAAAGATCATGGTTACAAATACCGGAAGTGACGTATTCTCTTTTGCTGCAAGTACTGCTGCTTTCACTTCGTAACTGTCACTCATGGTCTCGATATGGATCAGATCTGCTCCTGCTTCTTCTCCATAGATCATGGTCTCTTTAAATGCCTCATATGCATCTTCAAAAGAAAGATCACCCATTGGTTTTAATAATTTACCCGTTGGGCCCACATCTAACGCTACATAAGTCGTTCTTCCATCATGCACGCCGAGTTCTGCGGCCTTTTTCGCATTTTGGATCCCGGCCGTCACGATTTCTTTCAGTCCATACTTGGAATCATGAAATTTGATCGCATTAGCACCAAATGTATTACTAAGCACGATATCACTGCCGGCTTCGAAATATGATTTATGAATATCAACGATCTCTTCTGCATGCTCCAGATTCCAGACTTCCGGAAGTTCTCCTGGCTGCAATCCTTTTGACTGTAGAAGCGTTCCCATGCCGCCATCAAAGTATAATAATTCTTTTCCCAGTCGTTCTAATAACATCTGTCTGCTCCTATCCTCTTTCTTGTATCTTATGATCTGCGGTATGCGCAGTCTTTCTTCTGACACGCCTCACAACCTTTGATATGGCAGGAAGTCTCTGTTTCACTGAGACCGATCACTGCCGTCACCGATTTTGACGGTGTCAGCATATTGCCGCCGGTAAGTGTCAGCCCGATCTTCTTTGCCGTATCCAGCATACGGAGGATCATATCCTGATGTGCAATATCAAAGTCTCCATATCCAGGACTAAATCTTGGTCTGATATAATAACCCTCTTTCTTCATATCTGCTTCCAGAGCAGTCTGCCATTCATCCAAATATTCTTCCAGCATAGCAGCCGCACACGCCTGAAGTGTTACCACTCTTGCCATATCTCCGATGGAATATTTCCGCAATAGCAGATCAACTTTCGGTCCAAGCGTTGCACCCAGCAGCACTGCTTTTTACATCCCGTCAGATTTTTTATAAAGATTTTTACTGTGGATATCCAGATTTCCCAGAAGGATTCTTCCACTTTCCGGGAATTCTAATTCAAAAAATGCGGTAGACGATCCTGCCGCACGCCGCCTGGGAAAGTTCTTCAAAACAGCTTTCCACAAGCTTCAGCGTATGATCATCTACCGCATGTCTGCCATATCCCAAGTAACGAATTGCTTCTTTCGTTCTTGCGTCCATTTTGCTTCCTCTATTTATTCAGAATCTCTGAAAGATTTGCCTGGATTGCCGCAGCAACCTCCGGTTTATTCATAGAATATACATGAACATGGTTAATGCCATTTGTGAACAGATCGATGATCTGGTCTGTCGCATACGCAATACCTGCCTGCTGCATTGCTTTCGGATTATCTCCAAAGCGATCTACGATTGCTTTGAATCTCTCCGGAAGGTTGGTTCCGGACATAGACAGGATTCTCTTTACCTGATTTGCATTTGTTACCGGCATGATTCCCGGAATAACCGGAACGGTAACACCCTTTTCTCTCGCTCTATAGAGGAAATTATAAAGAATATTGTTATCAAAAAACATCTGTGTAGTCAGGAAATCTACACCACAGTCTACTTTCTGTTTCAGATGTGCAATATCATCCTTCTTATGTTCGGACTCTACATGTCCTTCCGGATAACATGCAGCCCCGATACAGAAATCTCCCTGACTCTTGATATCCTCGATCAGCTCATATGCATACTGATAATGATTCGGGAGCGGGAACTCACTCTCCTTTGGGATGTCACCTCTGAGTGCAAGGATATTCTCAATTCCTGCTGTCTTCAGCTGGTCGATTACCTGATGTACTTCTTCTTTTGTAGATGATACACAAGTAAGATGTGCAAGACTTGTCACACCATATTTATTCTTGATGTGTGATGCAATCTTTACGGTATTCTTACTGGTACCTCCGCCTGCACCATAGGTAACGCTCATATATGACGGCTTCAGTTCTGCAATTGCCTCTGTTGCTTTCAAAACGCCTTCATATGCAGCATCTGTCTTCGGAGGAAATACCTCGAAAGAAAGGTGGGGTGTCTTTTCTACTAATATATCGCTAATTTTCATGTTGTTCTTGTCTTTCTCCTTTAGTCTGTTTTTACATTCCTTCGTATAAATTTTCGTACTGTTTTGCAGATTTCTTCCATGAGAAATCTTTGGTCATGGCACGTTCTACAATCTTATTCCAGTCTCGCTTCTTATCATAATAGATCTGTTCCGCATAACGGACAGTTGCCAGCATCTCATGTGCATTGTAGTTCATGAAGCTGAATCCTGTACCGGTCTTTTCATACTCATTGTATGGCTCTACCGTATCTTTTAATCCACCTGTCTCGCGTACAATCGGGACTGTTCCATAACGCATACTCATCAACTGGCTGAGTCCGCACGGTTCAAACATGGATGGCATAAGAAATGCATCACAGGCTGCATATACTTTATGTGACAGATCATCTGAATAATAAATGTGTGCAGATACCTTGCCATGATATTTCCAGTCAAAATGACGGAACATATTCTCATAACGTTCCTCCCTGTACCAAGCGCAACGATCTGTACTGCATCCTGGCAAAGTTCATCCATGACATAAGCGATCAGATCCAGACCCTTCTGGTCTGTCAGTCTGGATACCAGACCGATCATCATGGTCTTCTGGTTTTCCTCCAGACCAAGTTCTTTCTGAAGTGCGATCTTATTCTTGATTTTTTCTTTACGGAAATTGCTGACATCATAATTTCTCTCAATCTTATTATCTGTCAGCGGATTATAATCTTCGTAGTCAATTCCATTTACAATTCCTGACAGACAATTTGCCCTTGCATTCATAAGACCATCCAGCTTTTCACCATAGAATGGTGTCTTGATCTCTTCTGCATAGGAATTACTTACCGTCGTCACTCTGTCTGCATATACAATTCCACCCTTCAGGTAGTTTGCATCCTTATATGCCTCCAGTTTATCCGGTGCGAAATAATACTGAGGTAATCCGGTAATATCTCTGACACGCTTCGGATCCCATGTTCCTGGAATTTCAAATTATGTATGGTCATGACCGTCTTGATTCCACGGTAAAATTCATTGCCATATCTGAAATTATCCAGATAGATTGGAACCAGCCCTGTCTGCCAGTCGTGACAGTGAATGATATCTGGTCTGAAATCAATCAATGGAAGTGCGCTTAATACAGCTTTTGAGAAGAATGCAAATTTTTCAATATCCGCATATATATCACCGTACGGTGCATATCCGTTAAAGTAATATTCGTTATCTATAAAATAAAACCTGATTCCGTCGTATTCCATTTCAAGAACACCTACATACTGCTTTCTCCAGTTCAGATCCATATAAAAATGTGTGTGATACTGAAGTTTTTCTTTCCATTCATCTTTCATGCACATATACTTCGGAAGCATTACACGCACATCGAATTTTCTTCTTTATCAAAATATTTTGGTAATGAGCCGACAACATCAGCAAGTCCTCCTGTCTTGATAAATGGGACTGACTCAGATGCCGCAAATAATATTTTCTTCATTGCATTTTCCTCCCCAACCTTAGAATACTTTATCATTATAACGTATTTTTATTCAGAATAAAAGGGTTGTTTACCGGTTTTTATTTTCCAGACGGATCGTATCTGCGATCAGTGCAATAAATTCCGAGTTTGTCGGCTTACCTTTTCCGTTGCTTACTGTATATCCAAAGAGTTCATCCAGTGTATCCATTTTTCCTCTACTCCATGCTACTTCAATAGCGTGGCGGATTGCTCTTTCTACTCTGCTTGCCGTCGTCTGGTGCATCTTAGCAATCGTCGGATACAGAACTTTTGTGATTGCATTTAATACATCCATATCATCCACTGCCATGATGATCGCATCTCTCAGGTAATGATATCCCTTGATGTGTGCCGGTACTCCGATCTCATGGATCATATCTGTCACCCTCGTCTCCAGATTATACTCCGGCTTCTTCTGCACTGTGCTTCCGGGTATTGCTTCAGAACTATTCCGCCTCTCTCCTTTTCCTGCATCTTTGATCCGGCTTAAGATCATATCATTGTGAAATGGTTTCATCACATAATAACTTGCTCCTTTTCGGAAAGCATCTTCTGTGATCCGTTCCTGTCCAACAGCCGTTACTATGATAAATTCCGGACGCTTGGTGATCTGGTCATCTGCATTTATTTTTTCCATCACACTTAAACCATCGAGCTTAGGCATGATCAGATCCAGTAGTACTACATCCGGTTCTTTTTTTCTTTGATCAGATGATACATATCTTCTCCATTATTGGCTTTGCCTATCAGATTCAGATCATGATCCTGCTCTATGATTTCCCCCAGCATATCCAAAATTCTCTCATTGTCGTCAGCGATTGCTACATTAACTTCTCTCATTTTACGTTATGCCTCCTTGTCCCTTAATAATCATGTCGAGTTTTATTATATAATTCCTGCAATTTCCGAACAAGAAAATGTTGTCGTAAAAACCTGACCTGCATCGACAATATTCTGATTATTCTACATGTTTCAGCATATTTTCGATAAAAATCCCATATCCCCTTGCAGGATCATTGACGAATACATGGGTGACTGCACCAGCGATTTTCCTGTTCTGAAGGATTGGTGCCCCGGACATTCCCTGTATGATTCCGCCTGTAATCTCAAGGAGTTCCGGATCTGTCACCTTGATCTCCAGACCTTTATTTTCTTCTTTTGTATGTTTGTCGGTTTTTGTTATACGAATTTTGTATTCTTTTTACTTTTCCTTCTACACAGCATCGTATAACCGCATCTCCTTTTTGATCTCATCCGTTGCCATAATACCGACCGGCTCTGTATTCCGAAACAGATTGTCTGTACGTTCAAGGGTTCCGAATATCCCACAATCTGTATTTTTATCAATAGTTCCCAGAACATTATACCGGTTATAGACGATGATTCCTTCTATCCCGCCCGGTTCCCCTCCTGCTCCTTTCTGGATACTGCGAATGCTGGTCTCGTAGACCCTTCCGTCTTTAATCTCCATCAGAGTGTTCGTATCTGTGTCATGGATTCCATGCCCCAATGCTCCAAAACGACTGTCCGTGTTCAGAAATGTCACAGTTCCAAGCCCCTGTGCATTGTCCCTTACCCATATTCCCAGCATATACTGATTCTTTTTATTCCGCACCGGTTTTATCTTCACATCCAGATATCCGGAATCTCTCCTGAGCTTTAGGACCACTTCTTCCGCATCCACCTTTTTAATGTGTCCTGCAGCCTCTTTTTATCGGCAATCTTCTTTCCGTTACATTCCACTATATAATCCCCGGCTTTCACAAGATACCTGGCCGGTTCTGTCATTTTCCCATCCGCTCCGGTAATCTTCTCTGTACCTAAGACCATGACCCCTTCCGTCTCCAGATAGATCCCAACCGGCATTCCTCCCGGGATCACAGTGTCCGAAGAAACCGTATCTGCACTTACTTCTTTTTTTCTCCCCTGTTCCTGCCGCTTTGTAATTTCATATCCTGCATAACCAAGGACAGATAACACAAGCAGCACAAGCAGGAATCTACGATACCAGTATTTTCTCATATCCCACACTCCATCCTGTCTTTTGTCTGCACAGCAATAAAAAAACAGACACTCTGTTACAAATGTCTGTCTTAGTATATGGTATTTCAGAAAAAATACTCTGGATCTTTACATTTTTTATTTCATCTGTGATGCCAGATTTTTCATCTCTCTGGCACTTTGCATCACCGTATCTGTGATCCTGGCTCCGCCAAGGATCCTTGCAAGTTCTTCCACGGAATTTTCTTCATTCAATGGATAGATCTTCGTTCGTGTCACGGCATCTTCTGTCTTTTTTTCAATCAAAAATGCCGGTCTGCCATAGCTGCGATCTGCGCCAGATGCGTAATACAGATCACCTGATGTTCTTTTCCGATCAGTGCCATTTTTTCCGAAACCTTCTGAGCAGTACGTCCACTGATACCGACATCGATCTCATCAAAGATCAACGTCTCAATCTCATCTTTGTCTGCCATTACCGCTTTGATCGCCAGCATAATTCTGGAAAGTTCCCCGCCGGATGCCACTTCTGTCAGCGGCTTCACCGGCTGTCCCTGATTAAGCGAGATCCTGAATTCCACATCATCGATGCCATCTTTGGCATATTCTTTCTTTTCCGCAAAATGTATCTCAAACTGTACCTGTTCAAAATTCAGATCTTCAAGACCTTTCTGAATCTTTTTTTCAAGCATTTTAGCCTTCTTCTGCCGCAGTGCCGAAAGCTTTCCTGCCAGTTCCAGATACTTCTGCGACAACTGCTCACAGGATTTCTCCAGTTCCTGCATATAAGTATCATAATTTTCCAGAATCCCGATTCGTTCTTCCTGCTTCTTACAGTATGCCATGATCTCTTCATAAGAATTCCCATACTTTGTCGTCAGATGATTGATCTCGTTCAGCCGCTTTTCTGTCTCATAGAATTCTTCATCCGAGAATTCACAGTTTTTCTGATATTCTGCCAGTTCATGATTAAAATCATTCAGCAGATTGTCTACATCCGCCAGCTGGGTATATAACTGTGACAACTGCTCATCGGCATCCACAGCTTCCGACAGTGTTCGGAGTGCCCTTCCAAGCTTTTCGCTCGCACTTTCCCCATCTTCACCCGTATACTGGTAGCATTCCGCAACACTTTGGGCAATCTTCTTTCCGTTACACATGCGCCGGTAACATGCTTCCAGTTCTTCATCTTCGTGCTCTTTTAATTCTGCCCTGACGATCTCATCCACTTCAAACTTAAGAAAAGCCAGTTCCTTTGCCCGCTCGGATCCATTTGTTCCTGCTTCCGACAGTTCTCTTATTTTTCCTTTATACTGCTGCCATGTTTCCGCCACTTTTTCTTTCTGCTTTTTCGTTTCTTCTCCGGCAAATGCATCCACTATTGCCAGATGATTCTTTTTATAAAGCAATGACTGATGTTCGTGCTGTCCGTGAATATCGATCAGGATGGCGGATACTGCTTTAAGCGTCGCCATCTGCACCGTCTCTCCATTGATCTTGCTGACACTTCTTCCTTCCATCAGCCTTCTCTGAAGCGTAACAAACCCGTCCTCCGGGTAAACATCCAGTTCTTTTAATCTGCGGATCTGTCGTTCACTTTCTACCGAAAATGTCAGTTCTACCAGTCCGTATCTCGTTCCCTGTCGGAGGATATCTTTCGTGTATCTCCCGCCAAGAGCAAGATTGACCGAGCCAAGAATGATCGACTTCCCGGCACCGGTCTCTCCAGTTAATATGTTCAGTCCTCTGCCGAACTCTACTTCGATCTCATCGATCAAAGCCAGGTTTTTCACATGTAAATACTGTAACATGCATCCTCCTATAAGATAATCTTGCTGATTTTGTCCATTACTTTTACCGTGTCATCCACACTTCGGATCGCACACATGATCGTATCATCCCCTGCAATACTTCCGACAATCTCATTCCATTTCATTGCATCCAGTGCCGCACATACCGCACTTGCCATTCCCGCTACTGTCTTGATCACCAGGATATTCTGCGCCATATCCATGGACAGATATCCTTCTCTTAAGACGCGGATATATTTTTCACTCATTGCACTCTCATGATGCTGATGCAATGCATATCTCTGCTTGCCGTTCTCAGACGGTATCTTTGTAAGCTTCAGGTCCCGGATATCTCTGGATACCGTTGCCTGTGTTACTTTAAACCCTTCCCGGTTCAGATATTCTGCCAGTTCTTCCTGCGTTTCAATATGATATTTGTTGATCAGTTCTATGATCTTCGCATGTCTGTTTACTTTCATCTCATCAATTTCCCTTCATCTTTCTCCGTAATATTTCCAAAAAACTGATTTTATTGATCTTCATTATCTTTGTCGTCTTTTCCGCCTTACAGATTGTCAGCTTATCCCCGGTCTGGATCGGCACACTGGTCGCACCGTCAAATGTGACCAGTACTTTTTCGATATTTCCTCTTCGTCCTTCCCCGATCTCAATTACGATCTCATCGTCTGAAGACAGAACAATACTTCTTGTATTCAATGCATGAGAGCAGATTGGTGTGATCACGGTAAGTGACGCTGTCGGTTCCACGATCGGACCTCCAGCCGACAGATTGTATGCCGTAGATCCGGTCGGTGTGGATATGATAATTCCATCCGCTTCGTAAGAATTCAAAAAGTTCCCCGTTTACAAACAATTTGAAATAAATAATGCGCAGGTCATCGCCCCTTCGCGACACAACAATATCATTTAGCGCGACATCCTTTTTCCCATCCTGAAATGTTCCTTCTAACATCATGCGTTCTTCATACAGATAATCACCCTGCAGCATCTGCGTGATATCTTCTTCCAGATTATTCACTTCTACTTCTGTAAGATACCCAAGCGTTCCCATATTGATACCCAAAATCGTAACATCTCTTTTCCAAAGTGTTCTTGCCACTTCAATCAGACTTCCGTCACCGCCGATCACGATCGCACAGTCTATCATGTCCGGAATCCGTTCCCTGATAATATTCTTTTCTGCATCTTTTTCACACAATGCACAGTTTCTTCCTGCTATCTCCAGCAATTCTTTTACTTTTCCTGTCACCGCATGATTCGTATCTTTCCCGTCATTGGTAACGATCCAAAACTTTTTTAACATCTGCCTCTAACCTTTCGCAAGTGTAGCAAACGACAGATCTACCGTCTTTTCGACATCGATCTGCGGCGAGATTCTGTCAGTCGCTTCACATTTCTGTAAGTGGACCAGATATTCGATATTGCCTTCCGGTCCCTTGATCGGAGAAAATTCCAGATTCAGCACTTCAAATCCAATAGACATTGCATAATCGATCACTTTATGAATCACTTCTATATGTGTACTCTTCTCACGTACAACGCCTTTCTTTCCAACCTTTTCCCTGCCTGCTTCGAACTGCGGCTTGATCAATGCTACGATCTGTCCTTCATCCGTCAGATAATTACGGATGGGAAGCAGTACTTTCGTAAGTGAGATGAAGGATACGTCAATGGATGAAAACTGCACCGGTTCCCCAATATCCTCCGGTGTCACATAACGGATATTTGTCTTTTTCCATACACACTACGCGTGGATCCTGTCTTAATTTCCAGTCAAGCTGTCCGCGTCCCACATCAATCGCAAATACCTTTACCGCGCCATTCTGCAGCATGCAGTCTGTGAACCCACCCGTAGAAGAACCTACATCCGTACATACTTTTCCTTCTACGTTCACATCAAAGTTCTTAATTGCTTTTTCCAGTTTCAGTCCTCCGCGGCTGACATACGGAAGCGTATGTCCGCGTACTTCGATCATAGCTTCTTCCGGAAAAGTAGTCCCGGCCTTGTCTTCTTTTTTGCCCATCTACATATACGATTCCGGACATAATGATGGCTTTTGCCTTTTCTCTGGAAGCTGCCAGATTTCTCTTTACCAGTAATACGTCTAATCGTTCTTTCATAATCTCTCCTGTTGTCTATCGTGTCTCATATCTGTAATGTCTATAACGTCTCATATAACTTACGGATCTTCGCTGTCATGGTCTCTACATCCTGACCAGTCTCTTTGCGCAGAACCTCCACATTGCCATGCTCTATATATTCATCCGGAAGTGCCAGGATCTGCACTCTCGTATCCGAACCCGTCCTCATCAGATACTCTGTTACATGTTCACCGAATCCGCCGGATCTTACATTTTCTTCGATCGTAACGATCAGCTTGTGCTGCTCTGTCAGGTGATCCAGCATCTCTGTATCCAGTGGTTTTACAAATCTTGCATTGACCAGTGAGCAATGATATCCGGCTTCTTTTAACTGTTTTCTGACCTCCAGCGCCTCGCCAAACATATGTCCGACAAAGATCACTGCAATCTCCCGTTCTTCGTATAGCATTTCACTCTTTCCGTATACTACCGGACTTCTGAATTCCGGACAGGCATCGCATGCACTGCCTCTAGGATACCTGATGGCTACCGGACCATCATATGCGATACCGAATCTTATCATATCAGCCAGTTCCCATTTATGCTTCGGCGACAGTACAACCATATTAGGGATAGTGCTTAATAGGACAGATCAAAGATTCCCTGATGGGTTTCCCCGTCGTTTCCCACCAGACCTGCACGGTCTACTGCAAACATTACCGGAAGATTCTGAAGTGCCACATCATGGATCATCTGGTCATATGCCCTCTGTAAAAATGACGAATACACGGCGAATACCGGCTTTATTCCACCTGCTGCGAGTCCCGCTGCAAATGTCACTGCATGTTCTTCTGCAATTCCCACATCAAAAAAGCGATCCGGATATTTTTTCCGGAATCCTGCAAGTCCCGTGCCGTCTTCCATTGCAGCTGTGATCGTTGCCAGCTTATCATTTCTTGCCGCCTCATCGCACATTACTTTACAAAAACATCCGTGTATACGTATCTTTTTTTTCGGGTTCTCCGGTTCTCCCGTCTCTACTGGAACGGTCCGATTCCATGGAATTTTTCCGGCTTTTCTTCTGCCGGCCCGTATCCTTTTCCTTTTTTGGTAATTACATGAAGCAATACCGGTCCTTCAATCTTTCTTGCCTCTTTAAATGCACGTACCATCGTCGGGATATTATGCCCCTGGATTGGCCCTAGATAGGTGATTCCCATGTCTTCAAAGAACATCCCCGGAACGATCAGCTGTTTGAGACTGCTCTTGGTCTTCGGATACGTCTCGATCATCCAGGATCTCCCACGACCGGAACGTTATGCAGTACATTTGTTACACCCTTTTTCAGATCTGTATAAAAAGTCCGCCGTACGCAGACTTTGCCAGATAATCCGACATTCCTCCAACGTTTTCCGAAATAGACATATGATTATCATTCAATACAATGATAAAATTCTTTTTAAGCGTGGATGCATTATTCAGTGCTTCATACCATCCCACCTGTCAGCGATCCATCTCCGATTACCGAGATCACACTAGTAATCTTCCCTCTGCAGATCTCTTGCGCACACATACCCAAGCCCCGCCGAGATAGAAGTAGAGCTGTGTCCGGTGTCAAATGCATCGCATGCACTTTCTTTTCTCTTCGGGAATCCGCTCATCCCGCCATATTTTCTCAGGTCATCAAACTCCGTCTTTTTCTTCCGGTCAGGATCTTATGTGTATAGGACTGATGTCCTACATCCCATATAATTTTATCCTTCGGCAGATCAAAGACCAGATGAAGCGCCATTGTCAGTTCTATCACACCCAGATTCGATGCCAGATGTCCTCCGGTTTTTGCAATATTTTCCACCAGAAAATCACGGATTTCTTCCTGTAGCTCTTCCAGTTCTTCCTCGTTTAGTTGTTTGATATCATTTACTTTTTTTATCCGATCTAAAAACCATGTTGCCCTCGAAAAATTAATGATCCCTGTTGATCAAATAGAAAACAACAGGTCATGCAGAAACGTATGCTCTCCTTCAAATTCATCCAGTATCTTTATTGCTTCCCCGGAAAGCCGCTCTACATCCTTTTTTGCCTGCTCCAGCCCCTCAAATGTCACATAGGTTGCCTTCTCATTTTCCGCATCACTGCCGATCGGTTTACCGAGTTTTTCAAAAGATCCCGTGACATCGAGAATATCATCCTGAATCTGAAAGGCAAGTCCCAGCTTTGCAATCCCTTCCTGCATACGCGCAACCGACACTTCATCCGCGCCTGCCAAATGATGGCTCCGATCATCAAGCGATGCTTCAATCAGCGCTCCGGTCTTTTAACCGGTAGATAAATCCAGCCGGTTACGGTCGATGGTCTGTCCGGTTTTCTCTTTTCCACATCTACCGTCTGTCCGCCGATCATTCCATAGATACCTGCTTTTCTCCCAAGGACAGATAAGTGCACGCCGATCTTAAGTCTACTGTCGTTTCCGGAGACTGCTCAAATGCCGAATGCTGTCTCAAATGCGTAATTCAAAAGTGCATCTCCTGCAGGATTCCCATATCTTCCCCGTATACAATGTGTGTCGTCTTTCTCTCTGCGGTATTCATCATTATCCATTGCCGGAAGATCATCATGCACCAGTGAGTAGGTGTGGATCATCTCAAGTGCTGCCATAAAAGGCTTTAATGTCTCCGGTTCTTCTCCAAAAGTCTGCAGGTCTCCTGCATCAGCATCGGGCGGAGTCTTTTCCCGCCTGCCATCAGACTGTACTCCATTGCCTCCATGATCCCCTTCTGATATCCTTCTGCCTCCGGAAGATATCGTTTCAGGATTTCTTCGATCTCTGCCACTTTCGTTTTCATCTGTATTGTAAATTCTTCTTTAGAATTCATGTTCCTCACCCTCTTCATCTAATAACAGCATCTTCTTTTCTACTTTATCGATCTTGCTGTTACAGGCTTTCAGCATATCCATGCCCTGATGATACAGCTGAAAAGATTCCTAGTGAAATCTCTCCTTCTTCCATCTTTTTTATCGTCTGTTCCAGATCTGAGAATATCTCCTCAAGGCTCTGTTCTTCCAAAGATTGTCCTTTTTTTCCGCCATTTGTTTCTCCTGGTATCTGTCTGTTCTATTTGTTCCGTGCTTTGCACCGGCATCATTTATATCTCATACGTCTTATTCTGCACAGCTTCTACGGATGTCTGAATCAGTCCGTCTGTCACATACACCGTCAGTTCATCACCTTTTTTTACTTGCCGGATACTCTTTATCACACTGCCATCCGCTTCTTCTACATAAGAAAATCCCTGATTCAGCTTCCGGATCGGAGACAATCCATTCATCTTCTCGATCTGGATCGCCAGACGGTATCTTGCTTCCTTCACACGGTCATTCATCATCTGACGGAGTTCATCTTCCAGCTCAACCAGCCTCTGCTGCTGTTCCTGTAACTTATGACGTGGATGCAGATAAGAAAGTCTGGTCTCCATCTCTTTCAGCCGCAGCCGGTTCATACGGACGGCTCCTGCTACACTCCGATTCATGCGCAGACGGCATTCTGCCAAATAATTCTCCACCTGTCTGTAATCCCACACTGCAAGCTCCGCAGCCGCCGAAGGTGTCGGGGCACGTAAGTCTGCCACGTAATCTGCGATTGTCACGTCTGTCTCATGACCTACCGCCGATATCACCGGAACCGTACAGTCGAAGATTGCCCTTGCCACTTCTTCTTCATTGAAGGCCCACAGATCTTCGATCGAGCCGCCGCCTCTTCCAATGATGATCACATCTACTTCTTTCATCTCCAGCATACGGATTCCCCGCACAATGGACTCTTTGGCGCCTTCTCCCTGCACCTGAGCCGGATAAAGAATCAGCTGTACATACGGATTGCGTCTCGCAGATATATTCATGATATCCCGGACTGCAGCTCCCGTCGGCGCAGTCACAACACCGATCCGCTTTGCATATGCCGGAATCTCTTGCTGTTTATATTCGGGTGCGAACATTCCCATCTCTTCGAGTTCCTGCTTCAGCATCTGGTACTTTTCATAAAGTGCTCCTTCTCCATCCAGCCGGATCTCATTCGCATAAAGCTGGTAAGCGCCGGTTCTTTCATAGACATTTACGGAACCAAGCACAATGATCTGCTGTCCTTCTCTCATATGAAAAGAGAGCCCGCCTCGCTGCCCCGCAAACATGACACAGGCAATCGTTCCGGACTCATCCTTTAATGAAAAATATATATGTCCCGATGTGTGATACTTACAGTTAGAAACTTCTCCCTTTACATAGATACGGTTCAGCATATAATCCTGAGTAAACATATTCTTAATGTAAGCATTTACCTGTCTTACCGTATATACATTTCGAGCCATTTCCTACCTCTGATTAATCTGCAAGCTTTGCCAATACTCCATTTACAAATGATGCACCGTCTTCACTGCTGTATTTCTTCGCAAGATTGACAGCCTCGTTGATTGCAACACCTGTCGGGACATCCTCGTCCCACTTCATCTCATAAACCGCAAGTCTCAGGATTGTAAGATCTACCTTGTTCATACGTCCTGTCTTCCATCCGGTCGTATGCTCATTGATCATTGCATCGATTTCATCAATCTTCTCTACAACTTTCTGCGCTTTTTCACTGATATACTGCATATCTTTTTCTGTGGCGCCTTCGATCTGTTCAAAATACAGTTCTGCCTGTGTTCCCTGTTCTGCTTCTTCGTTAAAATCAGCACCAAATATCAACTTAAAGATATGTTCTCTCTGCTCTGTTCTCTTCACTTATGCTTCCTCCGGTATCTCGACTCCGGCAACGCGGATGTTCACATCTGCAACCTCAAGTCCTGTCATATTCTCAATGGCATTTTTACCTTTTCCTGCACTTTAGAAGTGATGTCTTTGATGCTGTAACCATAATTCAGATTCAATGCCAGGGATACCGTTACGATCCCGTCCAGCACATCTACTTTTACACCTTTGGATAGAGACTTCATTCCAAGCTTGCTGATCAGTTCTCTTGTCGCATTTCCCGCCATAGAAGCAACACCTTCTACTTCCATTGCAGCAAGACCTGCGATGATCGCTACAACTTCATCTGCAATCTTGATCTCTCCAAGATTTTCATCTGTTTTTATTGTATACGTATTTTTTTCTTCTTTACTCATATTCTAAGCGACCTCCCGTCTGGTTTTTCACTGTCTTTTATTATAACAAACTTATATACATTTGAAAACCCCCAGTCATCCCGGGAGTTTTATTTCTGCTGATATTTTTATGATCTGCCGAACTCGGTCAGTTTCAGTCCTTCATTTCTGTCTACCGTCATACGGATGCTCCATTCATTGACAAATAACAGAAGCGGACGTCCCTTCAGATCTTTTACCTTTTTCATAGCCGAAGTTCCGGTCAGTTTATCCAGATCAATTTCTTCGTTTTCAATCCAGCGGATATGCTCATAGGGCAGATTTTCCAGCCGGATCTCCACATTATACTCATTTTCCAGGCGGTATTTCAGCACGTCAAACTGCAGCACTCCGACAACTCCGACAATGATCTCTTCCATTCCGGTATTGTATTCCTGGAAGATCTGGATCGCACCTTCCTGTGCGATCTGATTGATTCCCTTTACAAACTGCTTTCTTTTCATCGTATCGACCTGACGCACTCTTGCGAAATGCTCCGGTGCAAATGTCGGGATTCCCTCATAAGCGAATTTTTCCTTTGAAGTCGTAAGGGTATCTCCGATCGAAAAGATTCCCGGATCAAAAACCCCGATGATATCTCCACCATAAGCTTTGGTGATCATCTTCCGTTCACTCGCCATCATCTGCTGCGGCTGGGAAAGACGCACATTCTTTCCACCCTGCATATGATATACATCCATACCGGCTTCGAATTCTCCGGAGCAGATACGCATAAATGCAATCCTGTCCCGGTGCGCTTTATTCATATTCGCCTGGATCTTAAATACAAATGCCGAGAAATCTCCTTCTTCCATCGGATCGATCGGACCTCTGTCAGATGATGTTCTCGGAAGCGGTGATGTCGTCATCTGAAGGAAATGCTGGAGGAATGTCTCCACTCCAAAGTTGGTAAGCGCGGATCCAAAAAGACCGGTGAAAGTTCTCCCTTGCTTACCAGTTCCTGGTCGAATTCTGCTCCGGCACCATCCTGAAGTTCAATCTCTTCTTCCAGCTGCACTCTCTGATCATCTGTGATCAGCCACGAGATCTCCGGATCATTGATATCTACCTTCTTTACTTCTCCCTGCGTCGTTCCCTTTTTTGTATCCGAGAAGATTTCCACCTTTTTACTTGCTCTGTCATATACACCTCTGAACTCTTTACCTGAGCCGATCGGCCAGTTGATCGGGCAGGTTGCGATGCCAAGTTCTTTCTCAATCTCATCAAGCAGCTCAAACGTATCTCTTGCTTCACGATCCATTTTGTTAATGAAGGTAAAGATCGGGATGTGACGCATGACACAGACCTTGAACAATTTTCTCGTCTGGGCCTCCACACCCTTGGAAGCATCGATGACCATAACTGCGGAGTCCGCTGCCATCAGGGTACGGTACGTGTCCTCAGAGAAATCCTGATGTCCCGGGGTATCCAGAATATTGATACAATATCCGGTATCATTATCAATGATCTCCTGTAAGGTTTCTTTATTCTGGGCACGCACCTGTTCTCTTGTAACTTTTGCTTCTGCAACAACAGCGCTTGCTTCCCGCCGGTCAACACTGCCTCCGGGCGTACCTTCTACACTTCCGTCTTCTTTCGCCTCTCCATCCACACTTTCAATGTCCTCCGATGATGTCTCAACATCTTCTTCTGAGATATCCAAAAGCTCCTGACTTGCCAGCTCTGCGCTTGTCTGCGTTGTCTTCTCTTTGTCCTGGAACAGCCTTCCGGAATAGTTTAAATATCCTGCTGCCGCGATCATAACCGCCAATGCAGCAATAATGATCTGATTTCTTTTAAAAATATGTTTCACTTGTGTTCCCTCCTGCTCTTTCTTATTTTTCACTCATCTTGATTATTCTAATCTTATGCGTGTCTATGCCAAATAATGCCTGTGCAGCCTCAGTAATATTTTTTTCTTCACCACTGCATCATCTCCTCCGGCTGCAAGCACTACGACTCCTTCCACCTGAG
>VOFE01000613.1_pt1 | contig 26000 bp, 52 predicted proteins | sample 5384071 | NCBI WGS metagenome assembly VOFE01 (sample SAMN12384724, study PRJNA508395) | human gut metagenome | isolation source: healthy gut D | host: Homo sapiens
ATCCGCTCCACTGCCTGTGCTGCACTGACTGCATTCAGTGCCATCGGATCCGCATTTCCCACATCTTCCGATGCACAGATCATAATCCTGCGGGCAATAAACTTAATGTCTTCTCCGGCATACAGCATCTTTGCCAGATAATATACGGCTGCATCCGGATCAGAACCGCGCATACTTTTAATAAATGCGGATATGGTATCATAATGATTATCTCCTGTCTTATCATATCGTACAACCCGCTTCTGTATACATTCGGATGCAACATCCAGCGTGATATGGATCATTCCATCCTCACTTCTTGGTGTGGTGAGGATACCCAGTTCCACCGCATTAAGCGCAGATCTGGCATCTCCACCGGCAAGATCTGCCAGGAAATGCAGGGCATCCTCCTCGATCACCGCATGATAGCTTCCCATTCCTTTTTTTTCATCCTGCACCGCTCTCAGAATCAGGGTCTCTACTTCTTCCTGTGAAAGCGGACAAAGTTCAAATACACTGGATCTGGAAAGAAGCGCACCGTTGACCTCAAAATACGGATTCTCTGTCGTTGCACCGATCAGAATGATCGTACCGTCCTCCACATATGGGAGCAGGTAATCCTGCTGTCCTTTATTAAAACGGTGAATCTCATCGATGAAAAGGATTGTCCTTTTCTGGTACATCCCTTTCAGTTCTTTCGCCTTATTCACCACTTCTTCCATATCCTTCTTCCCGGCAACCGTAGCATTGATCTGGGTAAATTCTGCACTTGTCGTATTGGCGATCACTTTTGCAAGTGTGGTCTTTCCGGTACCCGGTGGTCCGTAGAAAATAACGGAACTCAGCTTATCCGCCCGGATCGCACGGTAAAAAAGCTTGTCCTTTCCGATAATGTGCTGCTGTCCAACCACTTCATCCAGAGTCGTCGGACGCAGTCTGGAGGCAAGGGGCGATTCTTTCTCCTTTGTCGTCTCCCGCATATAATCAAATAAGTCTTCATCCGTCCGATGGTGCTCTGGTAAGCGTGATGGACTGGCGGTTAATATTGGTAACGGACACGGCATCATTATCGACCAGGATCAGCCTGCCCCACCCCGCTTCTTGCCAGGGCTTCGATGCAGTGGGATCCCACCTCCGCCCACGCCGAACACCATAACGGATGAATCTTTCAGCCTTTTCAGCCCGTCTTCCCGATCAAGTTCTGTCCTTGCATATTGATCAATCATTTTTCTCCTGTCATCTTTGCTTTTTTCTTTTCTGTATTCAGAAGGCTCAGCCCTTTCTGCTTCCGGAACGCCTTGGAAAAATACAGGTTATTTTTCCAAACCCCACCGAGTATGCGATGGCCGATACCGAGAGATCCGTTTCTCTTAAGAGATGGCAGGCCTGTTTGATCCGGTACTCTGTCAGATATTCTTTTGGCGACCTGCTCATGTAATGCTGGAAGGAACGGAAAAAGATGGCTCCTGCTGATCCCCACGTAATAGGCGATATCCTCCACCGTGACCGGATAGGAATAGTTGGTCTCAATATAGGTCAGCGCTTTCTCCACGTACGTAACGTGGGCGTCCTTCTCCGGCTCCGGCTTCTCCGCGTAATGCATGAATACAGCAAGCAAGCTGTACAGCTTCCCCGCCATGGCCACCGCTGACTCATAGGTATTGCCCCTTGCTCAGATAGATCTGCTCCATCCCGTCCCGGATCTCCTCTTCGGGATCCTGCCGCCTGGAATATAGGGCATGTCACGGCTGAAATCCGTATTCCGAATAATGGACGCCGCATCCGCGCCGCCCATAAAGCCGGCCAGCAGTACTCCCAAAGGCTCCTCGCTGTCCGCCTGGTACTGAAGCTCCGTGCCCGGGAAAAGGATGAACGTATCACCCGCACTCAGGCGGACGGACACCTTTCCCGTTGTATATATCCCGCTCCCGGAAAGGATGTGGTGGATACAGTAGTGATCGCGCACGCCAGGCCCCCACTGGTAGTCCGGCTCGCATTTCTGATAGCCTACGTTATATACGGAAAGTGAATTCAGAAGATTCTCTCCGGTTTTATAGGAGTGTTTGTATGAATCTGACATGTTTGACATCTCCTTCTGGTTTCCCCATCATTTTGCAGAAATCATTATAATATAACAGGCACTTCATGTGCAACATTTTTACATGGTTTTGCACACATTTTATATGGACTCCCCGGCGCTTCGCAGTTATAATTATTTACAGAACAAGCTGAATTAATCTTATTTCAGAAATTGAGGAGGATCATCAGATGAAACAGAAACTGTTTGACAAATTCGCAGAGCTTTTCGGCAGCGCAGAGGGCGCCCGCTTCTACTTCTCACCGGGTCGTGTCAGCCTAATCGGCGAGCATACGGACTACAACGGCGGACACGTATTCCCCTGCGCCCTTACAATGGGTACATACGGCGCAGCCAGAAAACGTGATGACCGTCTGGTACATTTCTATTCCATGAACCTGGACAACTTCGGTGTTGTCGAGGCTTCACTGGACGATCTGACAAACAAAAGGCATACAACTGGGCAAATTATCCGCTCGGCGTGGTATGGGCTTTCGCAGAAAAAGGACATCCGATTGACACCGGCTTCGACATGGTTATCTGGGGCAACATTCCGAACGGCTCCGGCCTCTCTTCTTCTGCCTCCCTTGAAGTCCTGACCGGCGTTATTCTTACCGACCTGTTCGGCATTACAGACCTCACAATGACAGATCTGGCGCTGATCGGACAGTACTCGAGAATAATTTCAACGGATGCAACTGCGGCATCATGGATCAGTTCGCCGTTGCCATGGGCAAAAAAGATAATGCGATCTTCCTTGGATACAAATACCATGAAATACGAATATGCGCCGATCCATCTGGAAGACGCGAAGATCGTCATTACCAACAGCAAGGTGAAGCACAGCCTTGTAGATTCCGCGTACAACGACCGCCGCCGCGAATGTACAGAGGCCCTTGCCGCGCTGAAGACAAAACTTGACATTACCGCACTGGGCGACCTGACGCCGGAGGAATTCGAAGCAAACAAAGAGCTCATCACCGATCCGGTCCAGCTGAAGCGCGCGAAAACACGCCGTATACGAGAACCAGCGCACCATCGATGCAGTGGCAGCTTTAAGAAACGGCGATATTGAAAATTCGGCCAGCTTATGAACCAGTCCCACGTATCCCTTCGCGACGACTACGAAGTATCCTGCGAAGAGATCGACATCCTCGTTGACCTGGCATGGAAGATCCCGGGCGTGATCGGTTCCCGTATCACAGGCGGCGGATTCGGCGGCTGTACAGTAAGCATTGTTAAAAATGATTCTGTAGATCAGTTTATCACCGAGATCGGCAGGATCTACAAAAGAAAGTCGGACACGAGGCAGAGTTCTATACCGTAGATATCGGTGACGGAGCTTCCCGGATCGATTAAGATTTCTGAAAGGAGAACAGATATGCTTTACGAATCAATCAAAACTGGTACAGTACGGGATCAACACCGGACTTATACCTGAAAGCGAACGCATTTACACGACCAATCTTCTGCTCGACCTGATGAAAGAAGATGATTATGAGGACGTTGACTGCGACCTCGACCATATCGTACTTGAGGACGTATTAAAAGATCTTCTCGACGAAGCCGTAAACGCGGGATCATCGAAGACAGTGTAACCTACCGTGATCTCTTCGACACGAAGCTGATGAACTGCCTCGTGCCCCGTCCGGCGCAGATCCAGGATCTATTCTGGAAAGAATATGAGAAATCTCCGGAAGACGCCACTGCTTATTATTACAAACTCAGCCAGGACAGCGACTATATCCGCCGCTACCGTATCGCACGGGACCGGAAGTACCGTGGAAACCGAGTACGGCACCTGGATATCACGATCAACCTGTCGAAGCCGGAGAAGGATCCGAAGGCGATCGCAGCCGCAGGCGCTGCCAAAACTCTTCCTATCCGAAATGCCAGCTGTGCATGGAGAATGAAGATCATGTTTATTACAATGAACACTGTATGTTTATTCAACGGATTCAACACATCCCGATGAAAATTGACCGGCGCCTTTGTAAAGCTCTTTGATTTTGTGAAACAGTTCCCGCATTATTTTGTCGGTTCCAATGCGCCGATCTTCCGATCGTAGGAGGATCCATCTTGAGCCACGATCATTTCCAGGGCGGTCATTATATGAGTTCGCCATGGCAAAGGCTCCGATCGAAAGGGAAGTGACAATTCCGGCTATGAGGATGTAAAGGCAGGAATTGTGAAATGGCCTCTGTCCGTGATCCGAATCTGCGCGGGAAAGATGACAAAACGGCATGATCGATCTTGCGGATCATGTGCTGAAAGTTTGGAGAAGATACACGGATGAAGAGGCGTTTATCTTTGCCGAGACAGACGGCACGCCGCACAACACGATCACACCGATCGCACGTATGAAAGACGGCATGTACGAACTGGATCTGACCCTGCGCAACAACATTACAACCGAGGAACATCCTCTGGGTGTATATCATCCACATGCAGAGCTTCATCATATCAAAAAAGAGAATATCGGTCTGATCGAAGTAATGGGACTTGCAGTTCTTCCAGCACGTCGGCATGGAACTGCTGAAAGAAGGCAAAGACATAGCAACGAACAGATTGAGAAAACGCGGACTGGGTGGACGTCCTATCCGGAGATCAACGCAGACAACATTGATCATATCCTGGAACAGGAACGGAAAAGTCTTCTGCCAGGATGAAGATGAGGCGTCTAAACACGAAGAAGGACTCAGGGCATTCCACCGGTTCATCGATGCACTTTAAACAGGCGCGATCTGAACAATGCTGTTAAAACAGCCGGGCCGGAACTTCGGGCGTCCTGTAATTATCCATCTGAACATTCAAAATCATTCTTGTACTTCATCAACATATATGTTACTCTATCTTCACCATCTTTCTAAACGATGGCGGGGATTTAATCTTTCTAAATTTTCTACTCCACTTTCGGAGTATATTTCATCAGCAGTTAAAATCAATGAACGGAGCGTGATGCCATTGAGCGTAGAAAAACAATAAATTATTTATCAGTTATTGCGTAACGAGAACTTGTAGTATTATACTAAAGGAGAACACATGGAGAAAACAAAACTACAGTGGCATCCTGCCTTTAGTGCCGCCCTGCGCATCACCCTGCAGGATGAAATGAAATATCTTGAAATGCATGAGGAATATCTGCTGGCCAAAAAAAGCCTTTACAGATGGATGTTCTTCTCATTAAAAAACTAAAAATGTCCAGATAGAAAAATCAATCGGACAAATATTCAGAGCACATAATATTATTGAATACAAATCCCCGGAGGATTATCTAAGTATTAATGATTTTTATAAAGTGTACGCCTACGCCTGTCTGTATCAATCTGATACTGACAAAGTAAATGAAATTGACCCATCGATGATTACAATTACTTTTGTATGCAGTCATTATCCAAGGGAACTTTTGAGGCATCTTGCAGAAGTCCGGAACATCATTTCTGAGGATAAAGGCAATGGAATTTATTATCTTAAAGGCGACCCGATCCACATGCAGCTTCTGGTCACACCCCGGCTTTCTGATGAAGAAAACTACTGGCTGCAGAATCTACGCACTGACCTGAAAGCCGGAACAGAGATCCGGAATCTGGTTGCACGATATGAGCAGCACAGAAATATGAAAGATTACGAAGCTGTTATGGATCTGATTACACGCGCAAACTGGAAAGAAATGGAGGTTGAACGAAACATGTGCGATGCATTAAAAGAATTGTTCTCTGATGAATTGAGGAAGCAACAAACCATGGAATCATTTTGACCAAGCAGGTCTTCAAGCTCTCAGCAGATGGATTACAACCGGATGAAATTGCGGAAAAGTGCGGTATTTCTTTGGAAAAAGGTAAATAAGATACTTGAATAATCCATTCAAAAAAAAACTGCCGGGATATGAATATCATATCCCGGCAGTTTTTTAATGACTATTTCTTTGAATCCAGATATGCTTTTCTTCCCTCTTCGTAGAGGTTATTTCCCTCGCTGTCAATGATAACAACCACCGGCATATCCTCCACATAGAGTTTTCTGAGAGCTTCTGCCCGAGATCCTCGAACGCGATCAGCTCTGCTTTTTTGATGCATTTTGCAAGCAGTGCGCCGGCTCCGCCGATGGCTCCGAAGTATACGCCATGATATTTCTTCATGGCTTCTACAACTTCCGGAAGACGTGCGCCTTTACCGATCATTCCTCTTGCGCCTACGGACATCATGGTCGGTGCATAGGCATCCATACGGCCGCTGGTTGTCGGGCCTGCACTGCCGATGACATGTCCCGGTTTCGCCGGTGTCGGTCCTACATAGTAGATCGTGGCATCCTTCGGATCAAAGGGGATATCCTCTCCTTTTTGCCAGCGCCTCGCACATTCTCTTGTGACCTGCATCACGGGATGTATAGATGGTTCCGGTAAGGAGCAGCTGATCTCCCGCGTGGAGTGTCTTAGCAAGTTCCTCTGTGAGTGGTAATGTGATCTTTCTTGCCATTTAAATCACCTCCGATTTGTGGCGTGTCACGTGGCAGTTGATATTGACTGCTGGGGCATGCCTGCGATATGAGTCGGCATTGTTTCGATATTCAGGCCGATTGCGGTTGTCTTTCCGCCAAATCCCTGAGGCCCGATTCCAAGCTTATTGATTTTTTCCAGCATTTCATTTTCCAGGTCAGCATAGAACGGATCCGGATTCGAGGAATCGAGCGGACGCATCAGAGCTTTCTTTGCAAGCAGTGCAGCCTTGTCAAATGTACCGCCGATCCCGACACCGACCACCATCGGCGGACACGGGTTTCGGGCCGGCTGTCTCTACGACCTCGAGGATAAAATCCTTGATTCCCTGCAATCCGGCGGATGGCTTGAACATACGGATCTGGCTCATGTTCTCACTGCCGAAGCCCTTCGGTCCGACTGTAACCTTGATGTTTTCACCCGGAACGATCTCTGTGTAAAGCATAGCCGGTGTATTGTCTCCGGTATTGCCGCGGCGAACCGGATCCTTTACTACAGATTTCCGCAGATATCCGTTTGTATATCCGCGGCGTACGCCCTCGTCAACCGCTTCTCTTAAGTCGCCGCCCACAAGGTGTACATCCTGTCCGATTTCAAAGGAATACACATGCCATTCCTGTATCCTGGCAGATTGGCACGTCTTCGTTGTCCGCGATCTCGAAGTTCTCGATGATATTGTCGAGAACGCCTTTTGCGATCTCCCCGTCCTCGCATGCACGGCAGCTGCGGATGGCGCATTTACGTCTTCCGGAAGGTGCTCATTTGCATCGATGCACAGTCTCTCGATCACATCGGTGAGTGTACTTACATTGATTTCACGCATTGGAAGTCAACTCCTTTCTAATGTTTGTTAAAATTTCGTTCGGCCCGCGCTCTGCTCATACATAGAGCAGCCGTATCTTTATGATATCTACGAATCGCTCCGCGCTCTGCGCTCCACGATTCTAACAAAATTCAAAATCCGCCCTGCCGGGCTTCTTTCTCATTTTTGTTACGGGTTCCAAGGTGCCTGTCCGCGCATGCACGCATGCCGGTCAGGACTTTGAACCCTGATATCATAAGAATATGCCGATAAACTGGCACGCCAGTACGACGAATACCAGCGCCACGGGGTAAGTCGCAGCATATGCGCTTGCCACGTCGTCTGTTCCGGTCACGGCGATCAGTGTTCCCAGGGCCGGTGTACTTGTCATACCGCCGCAGATGGAGCCGAGCGTATTGAAGAGGCTCAGCTTCATGAACTTGGTTGCAACAAAGTATCCGACGATCATCGGGATCAGTGTGATCAGCGCGCCGTATACGAAGAGGATCAGTCCCTGCTCTTTGAGGATCTCGATGAAACCTGCGCCGGCCTCTACGCCCGCTCCGATCAGGAACAGTGCAAGACCGAACTCTCTCAGGCATTCGAGTACGGTTTTCTCCACATGGAAGCTGATCTTGCCCGCATGTCCGAAATGTCCGAGGATCAGGCCTGCGATCAACAGACCGCCGGAAGTTCCCAGTGAGAACTGTGCGCCGCCCGGAAGCGGGATAACGATCTTCGCCAGGATGATGCCGAGTGCGATGGCCAGTGAAAATGCGAACAGGCCCATCGGATCAACATGGAACAGTTTGTCTTTCTTCTGGATATCTCCCACATTCTGAGCCGCCTCAAACTTGCCCGCTCTGCATCCATATCTGTGTGGAGGATCTTCGGCATGAGCTGAACAAACAGCACGACGCCGATCACTCCAAAGGGATAAGCGATGCCGTATCCAATGGATGCATTCGCGGAACCGGTAGCGTCAGCGCTGCCGCAAGTCCCGGCGTACTTGTAAGGGCTCCTGACATCATACCTACCGTGATATCGGTCGGCACGCCTGCGATCTCGATGACGCCCACCGTTGTCAGCGCACCGATGGCGATAATGATGAAGCCCAGCAGGATATAGGATTTTGCATTGATCTTAAAGTTCCGGAAGAACTTCGGTCCGGCAATAAAACCGACGGACGTTACGAAGCAGATGAGGCCCAGTTCTCTGGAACATGCCAAGACCTTCCACCAGCGCCTCGTCGTGGCCGAGAAAATGACCGAATACCAGAGCGACGATCAGGACGCCGGCTGTTCCCAGCTCTACGCCCTTGATCGTGATGCTTCCCACCAGGTAGCCGATGAAAGCCACCAAAAAAGAACCATCAGCGTCTCGCTCATTACGCTCTCCTGAAACCAGTTAACTAAAAACATGTTGTCTTACTCTTCCTTTCTATCTCTCGTGTCTCGCATATTTCGGAAGGATCAGCGGAGATACGTCTCCTGTTTAATCCTGCGTCTTTCAGCTCTTCCGCATATGCTTCGATGTGATCCAGGTTCATATTGCCCAGTTCCACATTTTTTGCTTTTGGCCGCTGCAGCCTTACCTGCATTGCGTCCGAATACGATGATATCAAGGAGAGAATTGCCCATCAGTCTGTTTCTTCCGTGGATTCCGCCAACTGCCTCTCCTGCAACGAGCAGATTGTCGATGACTTTTGTAAATCCGTCTCCGCCGATCTCCAGACCGCCGTTCTGATAATGAAGGGTCGGGTAAATGAGGATCGGAAGTTTTCTCATATCGATATCATAGTTCATGTACATACGCAGCATCGCCGGGATGCGTTTCTCGATCGTTCCCTTCACCGCCAAGAATCTCAATCATCGGCGTATCAAGCCATACGCCGCTTCCAAGCGGTGTGGTCACGCCTTTGCCGCGCGCCGTACACTCACGGATAATGGATGCAGCAGCTACGTCACGGGTTTCCAACGGATGCATAAATGCTTCACCGTCTGCGTTGACAAGCTGTGCGCCTATGGAACGAACCTTCTCTGTTACGAGCGCGCCGAAAATCTGTGCCGGATATGCAACTCCGGTCGGATGATACTGGATCGTATCCTGATACAGAAGCGGAGCGCCGGCACGGTAGCCAAGAATCAATCCGTCTGCCGTTGCTCCGTAGTGATTGGACGTCGGGAAGCCCTGATAGTAATACGTCCCGCACCGCCTGTGGCGATGATGACGGTTTTTGCTTTTGCCACCAGGTAATCGTCTGTCTCCAGGTTCTGGAGAACCGCGCCCGCAACCTGTCCTCTGTCGTCTTTAATAAGTTCTACCGCAGCCGTAAATTCCACAACCGGGATCTGACGGTTGATTACTTCATCGCGCAGGGTACGCATGATCTCTGCTCCTGAATAATCCTTGCATGCATGCATTCTCTTTCTGGATGTTCCGCCGCCGCCGTGTGGTGGTGATCATACGGCCCGTCTCATCCTTGTCGAACATGACGCCGAGCTCGTTCAGCCACTTGATCGCATCCGGCGCCTCCATGACCAGACTTCTTAAAAGCTCCGGCCTTGCGGCAAAATGCCCGCCGCCAAATGCATCGAGGTAATGCTGTACCGGAGAGTCATTTTCTTTGTCCGCTGCCTGGATACCGCCCTCCGCCATCATTGTGTTGGCATCGCCGATGCGAAGCTTCGTCACAATCATGACATCCGCTCCCGCCTCATGTGCCTCGATCGCTGCAGAAGCACCTGCTCCGCCGCCGCCGATAACGAGCACATCCACGTCATAATCCACTTTGCTGATATCTACTTTGTCTTGAGCAGACGGCTGTTGGAGTGGAGAAGATGTACCAGCTCCCTCGGCGCTTTCTGGCCTTTGTTCGGTCCTACCTTGATCTGCGAATGCGTCTTCCTTTGTAATCAGGATGGAACTCCTTAAGGAGAGCATCTTTCTCATCCGCAGTCATACGTCTCGGTTCAACGCCCAGACGCGCTTCTCTGGTCGCCTCCACCTTTTTTACCGATTCCATCATTTCCGGTGTAAACATGATCTTCCCTCCTTATTTCTCGATCTCACGGTTGTTGTAAAGTTCCTGCATTTCTTCGATCGGTTTCTGCATAACCTGCTCGATCAGCTGATCGTAGTCGCCGCTGTTGGATCTCCTCCACACGTTCTTTCAGGTGTTTGGACTCCGGCGCGATGTATTTTCCGGTGAGACGTCTTGCAAGGACTCCGACCATCGGGTGGGAGATCCTGCCGGACATCTTACGGAACAGCAGCCACAGCCGATGCAGTCAAAGGATTCTTCTGCACATTTTTTAAAGTCGCCTCTCTGCGCATACGCGATATACTGCATAACGTTCAGATTCTGCGTACAGGCCTTGGTGCAGGCATTGCAGCCGATACAGCTGTAAATTTCCGGGTAGAGCTCCATCATAATCTGCTGCTCGGTTTGATCTCGTTAATATCGTAAGTTCTCTTGTCCGTCGGGAAAAACGGGATGCTCGCCACATACATGCCCTCCTGCACCTGGGTCTGACAGGCAAGGCACGTCTTTAACTCATTCTTTCCCTTAATGCTGTAAATCGTGGCGCAGGCTCCGCAGAAACCGTGACGGCATCCGCATCCTCTTTTCAGTGTATAACCGGCATATTCCATTGCCGTCATGATCGTCAGATCAGCCGGCACACTGTATTTTTTCCGTAAAAATATACGTTTACCATTTTTTCCATGTTATTTCTTCCTTTCCCTTAGTATTCATTCGGCATCTCGTCGATCTCATCGCAACGGAAATACCGGACCGTCTTTACATACATATTTTGATCCGATGTTACATCTTCCGCACTTTGCCGACTCCGCACTTCATACGAAGTTCCAGCGTCGTGTAGACCTGATCTCTGGAGAATCCCAGTTCTTCCAGTCCGCCAGCGTGAACTTGATCATAATTGGCGGTCCGCAGATCAGCGCTGTCTTGTTTCGTATCGAAGCCAAGCTCCTTCACATAGTTTGGTACAAATCCTACATGTCCGTCCCATCCTTCCTGCTCCCGGTCGATGGTCAGGTGGACATGCACATCCGGTGCGTTCATCCAGACTTCCTGGATTTCTTTTAACTGTACCAGGTCATCTGCGGAGCGGGAACCGTATACGGATATCCACGGTGCCGTAGTCGTCACGGTTGTCCAGCACATAATTGATGACGGAGCGAAGCGGCGCGAGGCCGATTCCTCCGGCGATAAACAGCAGATCCTTTCCCTTCAGCTTATCCTCTACCGGGAAATGGTTGCCGTAAGGCCCGCGGACGGTGATCTCGTCGCCGACCTCAAGGCTGTGCAGGTAATCGGTGAGCATACCGCACTTCTTGATGCTGAACTCCTGATATTCCTTGTTCGTCGGCGAGGAGGTGATCGAGAACATACCCTCGCTCACCCCGGCGCGCAGAGCATCGCGCACTGGCCGGGCATGTGCTCGAAAACAGCTTTCCGCCCTCCGGCGCATTGACACGGAATGTCTTTACGTCCGGCGTCTCCTCCCGGATATCCGTAATGACACCGACCTTCGGGATCAGCGTATCCAGCGTATAGTTCTTATGGCAATGGTACATTCACTCATTACTTTTCACCTGCCCCCTTTTCAAATGCTTTGATCACCTTTACGATGTTCAGGGACTGCGGACATTTCTCCACGCAGCGGCCACAGCCGGTGCAGGAAAACATGCCGTCATTGTTTGCCGGGAAATAGACCAGCTTGTGCATGAATCTCTGACGGAATCTTTCTTTCTGGACTCGTTCGGTTGTTGCCGTGGGCCATCATCGTAAAGTCCGAGTACATACACGAATCCCAGCAGCGGTATCTCTGCACGCCGTTTCCTGTGTCATAGTCTTTGATATCATAGCACTGGCACGTCGGGCACACAAAGGTACAGGTGCCGCATGCAAGGCACGGTTTGTAGAGCTTTCATCCCAAACGGGAGAGTTGAATTTTCCTTCAGGGCATTGCCGTTCCATCCCTTCGAGGGAAAGGTTCGTATACGGCAGCTTTTCCACAATCGCGCGGATCTTCTTTTCTTGCTCGCCCGACGGCATTTGCGTCCTCCGCCCGTCCTCTGCACCGTCGGAGACAGCGTCTGTCAGCGCCTTACCCTTTTCCGTCACGCGGTTTCCAGTACAGTTCATCTCCGCCGACCGCCGACATCACAACGCCGCCGGCTCTGCCGCAGTCGACGCCGAACACCTTGCAGAAGCAGGTTTCCTCCGGCTCGTGGCACGCAAGCGCCACGATGGTGCCGTGCTCGCGGCGGGCCGCCGCATAGAATGTATCCACCGGGTCGGCGAGGAACACTTTATCCAGCACCTTCCACACCCCTGAATATCGCAGCCTCTCATGCCGAATACAACAAAGTTCTGCTCTTTTAGCGCCTCCGGCGTCAATGGCGAGCTTCTTATTCTCTTTCCTTGACCGTATAGAGCGTTTCGCTCTGCGGGAAAAAACATATCCTTCGGGGATTTGACCGTTTTCAGCGTGTCAAGATCCACATTCGCATGCCTTCGGTCCAGACCGCAAAAGTTCACCTGGCCTTGATGTTCACCGGCAGATATAATTCCTGTTCTGCGGCGATCTTTCAGCAGCTCGGCAGATTACGCTTTGCAATTTTAAACATAACATTATCCCCGGTGACAACCAGGCTCTGCGTCTTCCGTCGTAAGTTGGTCAGCGGACCCTGGGCTCCGCATCGGCGCCGGCCTGATATTCGCCGTAAAATTCGTTGATATCTTTGATAAACTTGCGGTTGAAGAGATGCAGGCGGATGCCCTGAGGACATACTCTGCTGCATTCGCCGCAGTCTGTACATCTTCCTGCCACATGGAATGCACGGATGATATGGAACATCTTTTCTTCAAAGGAATCCGGCGTTCGCCTTTCTGCGCGCTGTCGAACTTTGTTGCTGTCAAAACACGCACTTGCGGCAGCTGCATGCAGGACAGGCATTACGGCAGGCATTGCAGCGGATACATTTGCTTAATTCATTCTGGAAAAACGCAAATTTTTCTTCTGGGCTCATTGCCTCAATCCTCTCTACTTCCGCGAAACGGTCCGCGTCTTTCGTCTCTTTTGACTCTCGCCGATCAGCTCATCATAGATCATATGCTCCTTTGCCCTTACATACATGGCATCTTTCCAGCATGGCGTCTGTATACGCGCACGGTTTTCTCACCGTAGATCGTTTCCATGGTCAGCGTCGTCGGCGTCATCTTCGATCTCTGCGCCCGGAGATGCTTTTGATACCTTTGATGCCCATAGCCCTGATCTTCTCGATATCCAGCTTGCCCTTGCATCCCACGCCAATGATATAGGCCTTTTCGCGGTCCACGCGGTTCTTTCAAGCTGGTTGAAGCTGTATGTATCGCACGGCTTCAGAAAGACGAGCGTCTTACCCTCGAGCTTCGAAGCCCTCGATCATGTACTTGCTCAGGTTCGCGCCGCAGAAACCGTTGTAAACGAAATCCGCTTCCAGATCTTCCTCTTTCTCAAAGTAAGCCGGTTCCGGATTGTAAGGCAGGTCGCCGCTTTCCATCCGAGGACTCGCCACGGTTCCGTCGGCCAGAAGCTCTTTTGCGCGGTTGATTATTTCCTGCATCGCAAATCCTCCAATCTCACATTTTGCCAAGCGATTTGATCTTGTCCACAAAGTCGTTCATGGTGGCGGCGAATTTCGCGCCCTCAGCGGCGGAAACCCATTCCACGCGGGTGCGGCCGTGCTCCACGCCGATGTAATCGAGCATGGACAAGAGCAGCGCCATTCTTCTTCTGGCGTAATAGTTGCCCGTGCTGTAGTGGCAATCTCCCGGGTGGCAGCCGCAGATGATCACGCCGTCGGCGCCTTTCTGAAATGCCCTTAAGATAAACAGGGGGTTCACACGGCAGGAGCACGGCACGCGGATGATCTTCACGTCCGCCGGGTAGGTGAGGCGGCTGGTGCCGGCGAGATCCGCGCCCGCATAGCTGCACCAGTTGCAGCAGAACGCCACGATTTTCGGTCTGAATTCTTCATTCTTTTCTATCGACATATCGCATCTACCTCCGCAAGAATCTGTCTGTTGGAAAAGCCCTGCAGATCCATGGCTCCGGAAGGACACGCTACGGTACATGCGCCGCAGCCCTGGCACAGTGCGTCATTTACAACCGCAATGCGTCTTGTCTCGCGGATTCCGTGATCGTTCACCTCTTTATCCTCGTAGGTGATCGCACCGTAGGGGGCAGACATTCGCGCACTGGGGAACATCCGTTACACAGGAGTTCATCGGAATTGCCGTACACGGGTTGGTCATCAGTTTATCTTTTTGCAAGAAGGCCGATGGCTTTTCACAGCCGCGGCTCCGGCCTGGGAAACGGTCTCGGGAATGTCCTTGGGGCCCTGGCACACGCCCGAGAGGAAGATGCCGGCTGTCGGAGACTCCACCGGACGCAGCTTTGCGTGCGCCTCTGTAAGGAAGTTGTTTGTGTCGATGCTCGCGGTGAGCATGGTCGCGATCTTCCGGACCGACGGGTTCGGCTCAATTGCCGCCGCCAGAACGACCATATCCGCCTCTTTGAGGATCTGCTTGTTGTCGATCAGGTCGCGCCCTGTACAAGCAGTTTGCCGTTTGGCTGCGGGATGACCTTTCCGACCTGGCCTTTGATGTAGTTTACCCCGTACTCCTCAACCGCCCTGCGGTAGAACTCGTCGAAGTTCTTTCCCGGGGTTCTCACGTCGATGTAGAACACGTTGACCTCCACATCCGGGTATTTGTCGCGGATCAGCATGGCGTGCTTTGCCGTGTACATGCAGCAGATTTTGGAACAGTAACTCTTGCCCCGGTCGTCTGCGCACCGGCTGCCCACACACTGGATGAATACCAGCTCCTTCGGCGCTTTGCCGTCGGAAAGGCGCTCCAGATGCCCGCCTGTGGGGCCTGCCGCATTCATGATACGCTCCAGCTCGAGGGATGTGATGACGTCCTTGCTCTGGCTGTACGCGTATTCGTCGTATTTATCGAGCTTAATCGTATCGAAGCCGGTCGCCACCACGATCGCACCGTATTTCTGGGTGATGATCTCATCCTTCTGCTGTAATCGATCGCTCCCGCCTGACATACCTTGGAGCACACGCCGCACTTGCCGGTCTTAAACTTCGTGCAGTGCGTCGCGGTCAATGACCGGCACATTCGGGATCGCCTGTGCAAACGGGTGTAGATGGCGCTTCTCGTGCCCAGCCCGCGGTTGAACTCGCTGGGCGTTTTCTTCAGGGGCACTTCTCCTGACACAGGCCGCAGCCCGTACACTTGCTCATATCGACGCTTCTCGCTTTTTTACGGATATCGACCGTGAAATCGCCTACAAAGCCGGAAACCTTTTCGACCTCGCTGTAGGTGTAGATGTTGATTTCTCGGTGCGCGGAAGCCTCTACCATCTTCGGTGTCAGGATACACGACGAGCAGTCCAGCGTCGGGAATGTCTTGTCAAGCTGGGACATCCTTCCGCCGATGCTCGGCGTCTTCTCTACGATGTCGACCTCATAGCCCGCCTCTGCAATATCAAGCGCCGTCTGAATGCCGGCGATGCCGCCGCCGATGACGAGCGCCCGCTTCGTGACGCGGCTTTCACCCGCGACGAGCGGCGCGTCGAGGTTGACCTTCGCGATCGCTGCGCGCGCGAGGATCACAGCCTTTTCGGTGGCCTCCTCGATATTTTGTGAATCCAGGAACACTGCTCCCGGATGTTGGCGATCTCCACCATGTAGGGGTTGAGGCCGGCCTTTTCCGGCGGCCTTGCGGAAGGTCGTCTCATGCATGCGCGGCGAGCAGGAACACACCACGATGCCGGTCAGGTGTTTCTGTGGATCGCCGCGGCGATCTTCGCCTGGACCGACCTCCGAGCACATATACTGGTAATCCTCCCGTGCACGACGCCCGGCTCATAGGCGGGCCATCTCCACGACCTTCTTCACGTCGACCGTGGCCGGCGATGTTTGATCCGCAGTGGCAGACAAAACTCCTATTCTTTGCACCTGCTATCACCTCCTGTATCTTCTGAATGCACTTACGAGAAGCTGCTGCGGCGTATCAGGATCCACCAGTTCCGGGATCTCATCCGCCAGCAGGTAATTCTGTCCCTCTCACGCACAACGATCTGTCTCGCCGCATCGATGAGTTTGCCCGGCTTCACGTCGCGCGGACATCTCTCTATGCAGGCAAAGCAGGAAAGACATTTCCAGAGTGATTTGGATTTCACGAGAGATTCAATGTCCTCATTGATCACATAGGATACGAACTGGTGAGGTTTGATATCCATCTCATTGTAGGACGGGCAGGAAGCGGAACATTTGCCGCATTTCATGCATTTGAGCGGATTAACGCCGCTGATCTCTTTGATCATCTCTGCGCGTTTCTGTTCTGTTTTCACTGCTCATCCACCTCCTCTTTGAGTCCCAGAGCCTCTGCAAGAAGTTCTGTGAAATAGTATACCGGCAGGTTGCCGCCGTTGTTTTTATTCAGGTTGTACATGCACAGCGGACAGGCGGTGATCATCATATCTGCGCCGAATCCCGCCGCGCTCTCCTCGATCTTGCGGCACATGTTCTTTGACATGTCCTCTTCCTTCAGGGAAATGTAACCGCCGCAGCACTCATTCCGGTACGGATAGATCACCGGCTCAGCGCCCAGGGCACGGATAAAGTCCTCAAGGATGGTCGGGTTCTCCGGATTGTCGAATGCCATGATCCTGCCCGGGCGAAGGAGCAGGCAGCCGTAGTAAGCGCCGATCTTCTTACCCGTAAGTGGTTTCACGATTTTTTTCTTCAGCTCGTCGAATCCCACGCGGTCGCGGAGCACTTCCAGATAATGGAGCACCGTCGTCTCGCCTTCATAGGGCTCGTCAAGCTTCAGGTAATTGTTCGCTCTTGTGCGGATGTCATCCACGTTCTGCATGTCGTCGTTGACACGCTTGATCACATGATGACAGGCGGAGCAGACCGTTACCAGATCCTGGCCGTGCTCTTTCGCATCGTTGAGGGCACGGACAGAAGCCAGCTTTGTGGCGATCTCATCGGTGCCCAGCGGATATACGCCGCCGCAGCACTGCCACTCGCTGATCTCCTCCAGCTCGAAGCCCAAAGCCTCCGCGGAGATCCTGGCATAATGATCCAGGTACCACAGCTTTGTTCTTCAGCGTACAGCCGGGAAAATAGCTGTATTTCATAGTGTATACCTCCTTTAGATCTCTAACTGGGCAATAACGTCTTTCAGCTTATTCGCACTTGCCTGAGTCTCTCGATCTCCTCGTCTGTCAGGTGCATCGGAACTTTGTCAACCACACCGTCCTATCTCTACGAGAGAAAAGAACGCTTAAGCATACATCATCGATGCCGTACTCACCGTGCATCATGGAAGATACGGTCGCAACGGAATTGGAAGCTGCAAGCACAAGGTTGCAAAGCTCTACAACAGAGATGGATACTGCGTAGAATGTAGCGCCCTTCTTCGCGATAACCTGTCCGCCTGATTTGTGTACGTACTCTTCCATTGCCGGTTTGTCCAGCTCTTTAAGCTCTACGCCGCGTGCGGTCATCTCTTTGTAGTAGTCATCGATCGGCATGCTGGCGATATTTGCGCCTGACCACGGAACGAAGGAAGAATCGCCGTGCTCGCCGTATACGTATGCATGGATGTTCTTCTGTGCAACGTTGAAATGTCTGGACAGGCCGTAACGAAGACGTGCAGTATCCAGAATGGTACCGGAACCGATGATGTGGCTTTCCGGAATACCGGAGATCTTCGTAAATACATAAGTCAGTACGTCAACCGGGTTGCTTACGATAATGTACTTCGCATTCGGCGCCGCTTTCACGATCTCCGGTGTGATAGACTTGATAATGTTGACATTTGTCTGTGCAAGCTCAATTCTTGTCTGACCCGGTCTGCGGGCGATTCCTGAAGTAATGATGACAATGTCAGAATCCTTTGCATCCTCATAGCTTCCTGCGATGATGGAGATCGGGCTTGAAGCAGGTGCCCTGCTCGATGTCCATTACTTCGCCCTCGACCTTGTCATTGTTAATATCGATCATGACGATCTCGGATACGAATTCTTCATAGGAAAGTTTGTACGCGATTGTTGCGCCGACGCTTCCTGCGCCGATGATTGTGATTTTGCTGCTCATTGTTTCTTCCTCTGCCTTTCTTTTTTCTATTTCTTTTTACTGAAAATAAAAAAGAAATCATGATTAACCTACCGTTGTGCGTTTACATCAGAATATATCTTTCTTATTCCATGTCTCTTTACATCGGCTGTGACTCCTCACTCATTAATCAGATTTCGCTTTTTCTATCATACCATATTGTTAAAGATTTGACAACACGTGTTTTTTTTAATATTTTCGCGCTTGCTATTTGATTTTCTTCTTATTATACTGTGTTTAGACTTACAGAGGAGGGACAGTATTCACTGTCGTATATAAATGAATATGAAATCAAGAAAAGATTTAAAGAAACTGGGGCGAAAGTCCCTGAAGAAACACTATGTCATCTTTGTGGCTGCCTGTCTGATCGCAGCCTTCCTCGGGTCGGAATTACGACATCTCTGGACTTTTCTTCCGCCCAGAAACGTGAAGAAACCGTCCAGGAATTCGAAAAAAAATTTGCAGGGCGATTTTTCGTCCGCCGTGAAGACAGAGGTAAACAGCAGTACTACCTGGGATGATGTGCTTCGCACGATCGCTGAAAATGACACGGAAGCCGGTCGGGAGATGTCCGAGCAGATCGAAGAGGATGAGATCCGCGAAGCCGAATCGGAAGCCCCATATTCGGACGCACCCGCGGCGTGCTCTCCGGCCTTGTAAACCAGCTCAGTTCCGGTTCGATCATCGTCACCATGGTGGCGGCCTTCGCATCCATCACCGGTTCTGACAATCTCGGAATCCTGATCCTGATCCTTCTGGGCGCCCTGGGCACTTTTGCATTCTGGTTCCTCGTCATCAATATGTTCCAGGTGGTCGTCCGCAGGATCTTCATGGAAGGCATGATCTACGACCAGGTAACATCCCAGCGCTTTACATTCCTTCTGAGAATCAAGAAGTGGCTGAAAGCCTCCTGGATCATGTTTGTAAAATACGTTTACTATACGCTCTGGTGCGTAACCATTGTCGGGATTGCCGTGAAACGATACTCCTACTATCTGGTTCCCTACATCGCGGCGGAAAACCCGTCCATGAAGGCAAATGAAGCGATCACCCTCTCCCGTAAGATGATGGACGGTCATAAGTGGGAATGCTTCGTATTTGAGCTTTCCTTTATCGGCTGGCAGATCCTCGGAATCTTCACCATGGGACTGTTCAATGTCTTTTACACCAACCCGTATATGGTTTCAGCATTCACCCGGTACTACGCACAACCGGGCTGAAGCGATTGAAAAGAAGATCCCGGGATCAGAACTTCTGCACGACACTTATCTCTATGAGAAGGCTGACCCGTCTCTGATCGCTGCAAAATACCCGGACGTGATCCAGGTCATGAACGCGCCTGAACAGAAACGGGAGAAACTGACCGGCTGGCGTGGTTTCCTGGCCAATAATTTCGGCATCCTGATCCTGCGCAGACAGCAGGACCGTGCCTGGGAAAAGCACCAGGCTGAATACATTCGCATCCACTCCATGATCGACGATGTACAGCTCGAGGCTTATCCGGTACGGCTCTATCCGATCGCGGAGGAAGAACGCCGGATGCTGGTTCAGTCCCTGAACTATATGCGTCACTACTCCGTCTGGTCGCTGATCACCATCTTCCTGAGCATGTCTTTCTTCGGATGGCTGTGGGAAGTGGGCATGCATCTGGTATCTTACGGTGAGTTCGTAAACCGCGGCGCACTCCACGGCCCGTGGCTTCCGATCTACGGCACAGGCGCAGTCCTGATCCTGACATTCCTGTACCGGTTCCGCCGGAATCCCTGCCCTGCTCTTTGGCACCACTGTTGTGCTGTGCGGTTTCCTGGAATATATGACTTCCCTTGTCATGGAGATCGCCACAGGCGGGACGAAATGGTGGGATTACAGCGGATATTTCCTGAACCTGAACGGCAGAATCTGCGCGGAAGGACTTCTCGTATTCGGCACCGGCGGCCTGGCGATCACCTATATGCTGGCGCCCATCATCGACAGCCTGCTCGCGAAAGTAAACGAAAAACGCGTCATGGCGGTATGCTCCGTCCTGATGGTGCTTTTTGCAGCAGACGCCATATACTCCCAGTTTCATCCCAACGCCGGAAAGGGTGTCACGGACATTGAGGCAAGTGCACAGCCTGTGTGCTTCCATCTGATTCCGTGCAGACACAGAACCGGGCGGTATAGCTTAAACAACCTGTCATATGATCAGCAAAAAAAGCGGCAGTCCGTTTAAACCGGATTGCCGCTTTTTATAACCATTTTAAAATATAATTGATTAGTTCTCTTTTTTCAACCTTTGATGCGATAGAGAAGATCGCAACGCCATAGCACATTGCCAGGCAGTCTACCATCGCAAATGTATCATATGCCACCTGCTGATAGATCAGAGAAGCAAGCCCGATACCGGCAAAGATGATGCCGCATACTTTTGCAGCGCCTGTAATGCCTTTGATGCAGACGATACCGCAGATCAGTCCAAAAGTGCGATCGCATATGCAAGCACAACGATGATCACTTCCTGTGCCTCATGTCCCGGAAGCACGTTTGATACAACGCCCGCCAGCGCCATTGTTCCTACCAGTGCGTAAACAACACCAAAAATGATCATAATGATCCCGCAGGCTTTTAAAGCCCTGAGTTAGTATTTTTCATAAGTAAATCCCTCTCCTCTTCAGTCTTTCTTTTTATCAAATTTTTCTTTTGCGATGCCTCAGTTCATCCATGGACATCCTTTTTGTCTCGCTTCCTTTACACAGCGCTTCGAAGTTATGGAAGATCTGTCTGCATATGATCTCCTGCATCGGTTTTGCAAACAAATATCCAAGCGCTTTTGCAAGAAGATGCACGCCTGTGTTGATCTCGATCACGAAATCCAGAGACACGCGCTCCGGTCCAACTTCTTTGAGCGTAAAATACATATGGTCATGACCATACATCGCACTGCACTCAGACTCGATCGTCATCACTTTGTTTACATCATCATACGACGCCTCGTATGTATTGACTGTTCCTGCATCTTTACTGTGCGCTTCCCATTTCGTGTCAGAGATCTCATGCACCTCCGCACCCGGCTCTACATCAAGTTTTGCCGGCTGATGGAGCGCTGCCCATGCCACGTCTATAGAAAACGGAAACTCTTTTGTACTGTTCAATTTCATCTTTGCTCTCCTCCTTCCGTAAAAAGTGCGATTTGCCTTAAAAGTTATACCCCCCTGCGAAGTTCTGTCAATCAGCATTACTGTTTTTCGGATTTTTTACAGTTTTGTCAAAAGCTGTATTTCCGCTCCATCCGGCGGCTTCTGCTCTCCTCCAGATACGCAGTCATCTCCGGATGATCCCGAAGCAGCCGGTCTTTAAGTACATCGCGCCGTGTCTCGATGAGCTTTGTGATCTCCTCTTTTCTGCCTTTCAGTTCTTCCGGAAGATTGTCAAGCTGTGACAGCATGGAGCGAAGCAGCAGTTCCTCGTCCAGTTCGCCCAGGAATCCCCAGGAGCTGACCAGACTGTCCACGCCATGAACCGCCAGTGTATGTACGTCATCCATTCCGGATCTGCGCCAGGACGTATGCCGCCCTGCTTCGGATCTCTTTTCCAGCCCCTTCACCGAACGCCCAGACGAATTCTTCCAGAGTGTACTCTTCACCTTGTGGATATGCCCGGTTTCCGACCCGTTCCAGCCGGCTTTTATCTTTCTCCGGAATATCCAGCACACAGGGGACTTCAATCCCGGCGTCTTTCAGTGCGGACAGGACCGTACGCCGCACCCGGCCTTCATCGATCAGATGCCCCAGTCCCAGATGACGCATCTGGGCATTGATCTTGTCTGTGTGACCGGTCATGTAGAACCGGATGCCCCGCTTCTCCAGACTGTCAGAAAGCATTCCGATGGCGTCTGCAGCGGTAAAGTCAATGCTGTTGACCGCCTCGGAATCAATGATCAGAGCTTTTATTTCATCCTGTGTATCTTCAACCGCCTGCTCGATATCGCTCTGCAGGATCTTAATATTGGCAAAGAACATATCCTCGCTGAACCGGTACAGGATTACGTTTTTGATCGGATAGGCGAAGCGGTTCTTGTCCAGATCATAGTATCCCGGCTTCCCCGGCACCATACCCCTGAGCGCCCGCGGCGGGTTCGTCGCCTTCAGCGTCATCGCCACGAAGGACAGGACGATGCCGATCAGCACACCGTAGATCGTGCCCAGGCAGAGCACCCCGATCCCGGCAGCCAGGAAGATATAGAACTCGGATCTGCTGAGTTTGAAAAGCCGGATCGCCAGATGGGTCTCCACCACGCTCAGGAGCGCGGAGATCACGATGGCGGGCACCGGCACCGGCAGATATCCGATAAAAGCCGGTCGCTGTCAGCAGGATCACCGCCATGACGATCGCAGCTACAACTGACACGCCCTGTGTTTTTCCGCCATACTGCTCGTTCATGGACGTCCTGGAGATGCTTTCCGTTCGCCGGACAGCACCCACTGCCGCCGCAGCCAGATTGCCGGCTGCACAGGCCAGGATCTCCTGCCGGATGTCCAGTTTATAGCCGTTCTTCACGGCAAAATTATTCTCTGCCAGCAGAGTCTCCGCCATAACCACTACGGCGATCATCAGCCCGCGCCCCGCCGCGTGGGTCAGATCCACTTCCTGAACTGCGGGACTACAAAAATGCGGCAGTCCCGGTTCTACGGCTGACAGCAGGGTCACGCCATATTTATCCACATGGAAGAATACCGTGGCCAGCACGCCCAGGATCATGATCAGGATGGCCATCGGGAATTTCGGCACGAATTTCTTTTGCCAGGATCAGCAGGATCAGCGCACCCACACCCATGGCAAGGGACAGCACGTTGATCTGCCCCAGCGCATGTCCGATATGCTTTGACAGTTCCAGGAGTTCTCCGCTTCCCGCCGGACTGCCCATCAATTTGGGCACCTGCATGAGGATGATGGTCACGGCGATGCCGCTGATGAATCCGCCCATGACCGGCGTGGAGATGAAATCCACGATCTTGTCCGCCCGCAGGAAATAGAAAAGGACCAGCCACAGCCCTGTAAAAACAGTGCGACCATGGGAATATAAAGCATGGCCTGCTCCGACTCCGCCGCAAACCCGTGGGCCGCGATGGCGCCGCCTACGATCGCGGCCGGCGTCGCATCGATCCCGAAGACAAACTGTCTGGACGTGGAAAACAGCGCAAAAAACAGGATCGGAAATACCGAGCCGTACAGTCCGTACACGGCCGGCAGCCCTGCGATCTGCGCATACCCCATGGCGATCGGGATGGATACCGCCGCGATGATGATCCCGAAAAGATATCTTTCGGCAGATATTCCACCTTATAGTTTCTAAGTGTTGAAAATAAACTCATATGTATATTGTCCTCTTCTCTTATTCTTGTTCTGCCATTCCGAGTTTTTTCTCTGACCTGCCCCATCCTTGCATCAAACGCTTCATAGAATCCGTGGTCATCCGATACCATATATGCGGTCTCATAAAAGCTCCTGCAGGACATAGAGAGTCAGGAGCCGCCTCTTTTCTTCATCAAGCGTCTCAAGCGCGGCCGGCCTCACATTCATTCAGGAAGTCATGCCACCTAAGGATGTACCGCTCATAGGATTTCAGGTCCGGGATCCCCAGCCATTTCCGGATCTTGACCTTCCCCGGTCTTTCTTCCGGCACTCATGGATCTGGATAAAGTAGCGGAATCCATTCTCCTCATAATAGCGCCCGAGGGGAAACATCCGGCACAGTCCCGGTCTGCAGGCGTGCACCGAACACCGTCCATTTTCATCAAGGAAGGACAGGCGTCCGTCCTGCCGTCCATTTTCAGATTGGGTAGGATCATGCCGTCCACGATTCCCCAGTTCAATGATTCCCGCGCTCATCAGTGCAGTAAAGTCCTGCTTTATCCCCTGTGAGAACCGCCAGATGTCCATCGGATCCAGAATGATGGAACTGCCCATGCCGCGGCAGCACGCCGAACACCCTCGCAGTCGCGGCAGTCCGCCTTCACCATATCCCCTGATGAGTAGAGCCGGCCGTCTGATATCTCATTAATGTCTACATTTCGCTTCATAAGTTATCTCTTTCTCCTAAGATTTGCCTTTGCTATTTTCGCGCATCTGTCCGCCCATGTCAAGAAAAAAAGACCGGTCAGGTCCGCATATGATATGTACCCTCTTTACTGGACAACCAGTAAGGAGGGTATTTTCATATGCGATATTCTTATGAATATAAGCGTAAATGTATTGAATCATATAAGCGGGGGATCCTGCCTGAGATACCAGAAGGTATCACTGAGGAAGGGTTCAAAGGAATGATAAGGCGATGGATAAGGCAGGATAATGCTAATGGATATGAGGGGCTAAGGCATAGAGGCTATAATCGAAAATGGAGCCCTGAAGAAAAAATTGAGCTCATACAAAAAGTCTTATCAGGTAACAGCAACGAGTCGGTAGCCACAAAGGCCGGTATGAACCCTGGACAACTGCATCAATGGGTACGAAAATATAAGATCTTCGGTTATAATGGATTGGTAGATAAGAAAAAGGCAGAAAGCCGAAAGAAGGAGCTGAAATGAAGAGATCTACTGATCCAAGCCCCTCAGTGAATCAGAGAGGGAAGAGCTTATAAGGCTGAGAGCAGAGAACGAATACATCAAGGCCGAGAATGAAGTAATAAAAAAAGAGATCGCCTTGAGAGAAGAAAGAAGGGCTGCGCAACTCAAGGCGAAAAAAGCAGCGATCGTCAAAGAGCTCAGGGAAAAAGGACTAAAGCTGAAGCATCTCCTTAGGGCCATGGGGATGGCGAGATCGACCTACTACTATGAAATCGGTAAAACGGATGCTGTGAGCCTGCGAAACGAAAGATTATCTGAGGAGATCAAAAGTATCTTTGAACACCATAAAGGACGGTATGGTGTACGGAGGATACATCGGGAGCTGATAAACCGAGGATACAAAGTAAATCATAAGAGAGTGCAGCGTCTTATGAGTAAGCTGGAGCTTAAAGGAAAGCGCCCTAAGGAAAAGTACCACTCTTACAAAGGTGATGTGGGAAAGATAGCTGATAACCTCATAAATAGAGACTTCAGCACCAAAGCTCCTTTAGAGAAATGGACGACAGACGTATCTCAGTTCAGTTTCTCATGGGGAAAATGTTACTTATCACCTATACTTGACATGAATACCAACGAGATCATATCCTATGATCTTTCGATAAGCCCCAACCTTGAACAGGTAAAGAAGATGCTTGACAAAGCTTTCCGCACATTCCCTGATCTTAGGGGAGTGATCTTACATTCAGACCAGGGATGGCAGTATCAGCATGCTTATTTTAGGGATCAGCTTAAAAAACATGGAATGATCCAGTCCATGTCAAGAAAAGGGAACTGCTATGATAACTGTATCATGGAGACCTTCTTTGGGAGGATGAAGAATGAGATGTTCTATGG
>VOFE01000634.1_pt1 | contig 26000 bp, 41 predicted proteins | sample 5384071 | NCBI WGS metagenome assembly VOFE01 (sample SAMN12384724, study PRJNA508395) | human gut metagenome | isolation source: healthy gut D | host: Homo sapiens
TGTGAAAGTGGAGCAATTGAATACTCGCCAGAAAAGAGTAGAGTTGATATCTTCGCGCATGGCTTATTTGAAGATGCTTTCGTTGTTGGTAGGAGAGGTACTTTCGCAGGAGACTGTGTTTGAAAAGCCTGTTCCGCAAAACGAACTTTCGGCTGTCAGTGACATTCGCCGACCGGAACTGTCATGGTTTGATGCACAGGGAACAGGGATTGCAGGTGCAGGAGAAAGCATTGAATGTGCGTCATCTCCCTCATTTTGGCTTGTTTGTGCAGGGAGCTTATGGTAATCCGGGATTAAATATGCTGAAGAATGAATTTTCTCCTTATTATATTGCAGGCGTCCGGCTTTCGTGGAATTTCGGGAGTCTGTATACGCTGAAGAACGACCGCCGGGTGATTGAAAATAAACGGAAACAACTGGACAGCAAGGGATGTGTTTCTTTTTAATACACGACTGGAAATGACACAGCAAGATCAGTCTATCCGTTCGTTGGAAAAGCAGATGCAGGATGATGATGAAATTATCCGGTTGCGTACGAATATTCGTCGGGCTGCGGAAGCCAAAGTTGCAAATGGTACGCTGACGGTGACCGAGATGCTTAGAGAACTGACGAATGAGAGCCTTGCACGTCAGGCGAAAGCAATGCATGAGATTCAACGGCTGATGGGCATTTATCAATTGAAATATACTACTAATCATTAATAAAATCTTTCGGATATGAAACGAATGACAAAAATAGGAATATACGGGATGGCGGTATGGATGTTTGCTGCCTGTGGGAATGGAGTGCCCGACTATGATGCAACGGGAACATTTGAAGCTACGGAAGTGACCGTTTCTGCTGAAGCGTCAGGAAAATTGCTGCGACTGGAAGTAGAGGAAGGAACAAGGCTGAAAGCCGGTGAAGAAGTCGGTTTGGTAGATACCGTCCAATTATATCTGAAGAAGCTGCAACTGGAAGCAAGTATGAAGTCGGTAGAGAGCCAACGTCCCGACCTGGCAAAGCAGATAGCTGCTACCAAACAACAAATAGCTACGGCTCAACGGGAAAAGAAACGGGTGGAGAACCTGCTTGCTGCCGGAGCTGCTAACCAGAAACAGCTGGACGACTGGGATTCGCAGATCGCTTTGCTTCAGCGACAGTTGATTGCACAGGAATCATCATTGCTGAATAGTACGAACAGCCTGATAGAACAAGGAAATTCGGTCGGTATACAAGTGGTACAAGTTGAAGATCAGTTGAACAAATGTCATATCCTGTCGCCTATCGAAGGTACGGTACTGGCTAAATATGCGGAAGCGGGAGAACTGGCATCTGTTGGCAAGCCGCTGTTTAAAGTGGGAGAGATTGACCGGATGTATCTGCGGGCTTATGTCACTTCAGAACAATTGTCTCAGGTGAAAGCTGGGAGATGAAGTGACTGTGTACGCCGATTATGGAAACTCGGAGCAGAAAGCTTATCCCGGGGTAGTGACCTGGATTTCCGACCGTTCGGAGTTTACTCCCAAAACGATTCTGACTAAAAACGAACGTGCTAATCTGGTATACGCAGTGAAGATTGCCGTGAAAAATGACGGTTCGCTGAAGATTGGTATGTATGGAGGTGTGGTATGGAAAAAGGAGAATCCATAGTTGTTGTAAAGGGAGTCAGTAAGAACTACGGGAAAGTAGAGGCATTGAAAGAGGTTTCCTTTGCAGTAGAGCGGGGAGAAATTTTTGGGCTGATCGGTCCCGATGGTGCCGGTAAGAGTTCCTTATTCCGTATTCTGACTACTTTGTTGCTGGCTGATAAAGGCACGGCGATTGTCAACGGACTGGATGTGGTGACGGATTATAAGCAGATTCGTACGAAAGTAGGGTATATGCCCGGAAGATTCTCGCTTTATCAGGATCTTTCGGTAGAGGAGAATCTGGAGTTTTTTGCTACCGTATTTCATACGTCGATACAGGAGAACTATGATTTGATTAAAGATATCTATCAACAGATTGAGCCGTTTAGGAAAAGAAGGGCAGGAGCTTTGTCGGGTGGAATGAAGCAGAAACTGGCGTTAAGCTGTTCTCTGATTCATAAACCGGATATTTTATTCCTGGATGAGCCTACTACCGGGAGTAGATCCCGTGTCGCGTAAGGAATTCTGGCAGATGCTCCGTAACTTACGGGAAGCAGGGTATTACAATTGTCGTTTCTACTCCTATTATGGATGAGGCTCGTCAATGTGACCGGATTGCTTTCATAATCATGGACAGGTGCATGGGATTGATACACCCGAACGGATTCTTCATCAATTTGCGTCCATTCTTTGCCCGCCACCTTTGGAGCGGGAGGAAGCGAAGCATATGGCAGTTCCTGTTATTGAAGTGGATCAGCTGACTAAATGCTTTGGAGATTTTACTGCAGTAGATCATATTTCTTTTCAGGTGAATCGCGGAGAGATATTCGGCTTTCTGGGAGCCAATGGAGCAGGTAAGACGACTGCTATGCGTATGCTTTGCGGATTAAGTCCGACATCAGGCATAGGCAAGGTGGCCGGTTATGATATCTACCGCGAAGCTGAACAAGTAAAGAAAGCATATCGGATATATGAGCCAGAAATTCTCGCTGTATGAAGATCTTAAAGTGTGGGAGAATATCCGTCTGTTTGCCGGAATTTATGGCATGAAGAATAAGAAATAGAACGGAAGACAGAGGAATTGTTGGATCGTTTGGAGCTTACTGCCGAACGGGATACTCTGGTGAAGAGCCTTCCGGTGGGTTGGAAGCAGAAATTGGCTTTTTCAGTCTCAATATTCCATGAACCGAGATTGTTTTTCTGGATGAGCCGACAGGAGGAGTGGATCCTGCTACCCGCAGACAATTCTGGGAACTGATCTATCAGGCAGCCGAACAGGGTATTACTGTGTTTGTCACTACACACTACATGGATGAAGCGGAATATTGCAACCGGATATCGATCATGGTAGACGGACAGATCAAGGCACTTGATACACCGACTCGTCTGAAAGAACAATTCGGTGTGGAACGATGGATGACGTTTTTCAGAAATTAGCCCGCGGTGCGGTGCGCAAAGCAGATTGATTATGAGACAGTTTATAGCTTTTATAAAGAAAGAGTTTTATCATATTTTCCGTGACCGGCGAACCATGCTGATTTTGTTGGGGATGCCTGTCGTGCAAATTATTCTATTCGGTTTTGCTATCAGCACGGAAGTGAAGAATGTTCGGTTGGCGGTGCTCGATCCTTCTAATGATGTGGTAACGCGAAAAATAATTGATCGTTTGGACGCCAGTGAGTATTTCACTGTTACCGCACGTTTTCATTCGCCCCAGGAAATGGAAGCTGCTTTCCGTAAAGAATGAAGTTGATATGGCGATTGTCTTTAGCGAACGGTTTGCGGATGATCTCTATACGGGTGATGCTCGTGTACAGCTGATAGTAGATGCAACAGATCCCAATATGTCGACTTCGCAAGTTAATTACGCATGCCAGTATTGTTTCTTGGTGGGGCAGGAAATGATTGCCTTCCAACGTTTCTGTTTCCCGATTTTGATTCCGGATATCAAATTATTGTATAATCCGCAAATGAAGAGTGCCTACAATTTTGTGCCGGGAGTAATGGGATTGATTTTAATGTTGATATGCGCCATGATGACTTCCATCTCTATTGTTCGTGAAAAAGAGACGGGGACGATGGAAGTATTGCTGGTATCTCCTGTGAAGCCACTATTTATTGTGTTGGCAGAAGGCAATGTGCCTTATTTTGTGCTGTCGTTTGTCAATCTGATAACGATCCTTTTGCTTTCGGTCTTTGTGCTGGATGTTCCGGTGGTAGGAAGTTTGTTCTGGTTAATCACCGTATCTTTGCTGTTTATCTTCGTATCCTTGGCATTGGGCTTATTGATTTCATCAGTCACACGTACACAGGTTGCAGCCATGCTGGTTTCCGGATTGATGCTGATGATGCCCACAATGCTTTTATCGGGCATGATTTTCCCTATAGAGAGTATGCCAATAGTTCTTCAAGGATATCGGACATTATTCCGGCCCGTTGGTATATACAGGCTGTACGTAAACTGATGATTGAAGGAGTACCAGTTGCATTGGTGTATAAAGAGATTGGCATTTTATTGATGATTATTACGATCATAAATTTAAGTATATTGGAATCAGCATAAAAATTGGTTTAAATATACGATTAATGGGGAATAAATGGAATTTATTTATGATAAAAGTTCCTGATAGAAAAAGAGTTTAAACAATTGCTTCGCAATTCGTTTCTTCCGAAATTGATTCTTGTATTTCCATGCATGATTATGCTGTTGATGCCTTGGGCGGTAAATCTGGAAATCAAGAATATACAGCTGAATATTGTGGATAATGACCATTCGGCTATTTCACAACGTTTAGTCAATAAGATTGCCGCCTCTACCTATTTCCGTCTGGTGGAAGTGCCGGTTTCGTATGAAGAAGGCCTACGGAATATTGAAATTGGAACGGCGGATATTGTGATGGAAATTCCGCGGCATCTGGAAACGGGATTGGATGAATGAATGAGAAGATACCCACATACTGATAGCAGCCAATGCTGTGAATGGGAACAAAAGGAGGGCTGGGGAGTTCTTATCTATCTTCTATTATTAATGATTATGCAACCGAATTGCGTGCGGAACGTCCTGATGCCGTTTCTCCGGTGCCCGGGTAGATGCCCCTTCATTCGATACGCAGGGGTTGTTTAATCCGAATCTGAACTATAAACTCTATATGATTCCGGCATTGATGGTCATGTTATTAACTTTGATTTGTGGTTTCTTGCCTGCATTGAATATAGTTAGCGAGAAGGAAGTAGGAACGATTGAGCAAATCAATGTGACGCCGGTTCCGAAGTTTATCTTTATTTTGGCAAAGCTCCTGCCTTACTGGTTGATTGGTTTTGTGGTGCTGACTGTATGTTTCATATTAGCTTGGTTAATTTATGGCATAAGTGCCGGTCGGTCATTTTCTTTGATTTATTTTTCGCAGTTCTGTTTTCGTTGGTAATGTCCGGTTTCGGACTTGTTATTTCCAACTACTCGGCAACGATGCAACAGTCTATGTTTGTTATGTGGTTTGTTTGTTGGTTGTAATTTTGATGAGTGGTTTGTTTACCCCCATTAGCAGCATGCCGGAATGGGCACAAATAATAACGATATTCAATCCTTTGAGGTATTTTATGGAAGTGATGCGAATGGTGTATTTAAAGGGGGGTGGTTTCTTTGATTTACTGCCACAGTATGGAGTAATGTTGTTTTTTGCCCTAGTGTTCAATAGCTGGGCAGTGATTAGCTACCGGAAAAATCAATAGTCGGGTAATGGGACTATATAAAAAAAACAGCTCTTTTCCTTTTATGATCGGAAAGAGCTGTTTTTTTATTATCTCTTCACCCGCTTGAGGTGAATTGCGGTTACTGTGTTATTTTACTTCGATTTGCTTTTCGGCTTTCTTCACTTCTTCTTCAGAAATCTTAGGAAGTTGAACATTCAATACTCCGTTTTCTACTGCGGCAGATATTTTTTCTTTATCTACATTATCCGGTAGAATCATAGTCTGCTGGAACTTGGAATAAGAGAATTCGCGACGTAGATAGCGACCTTCTTTCTTCTCTTCTTTGTTTTCAGTCTTCTTCTCCATGCTGATAACGAGGTTGTTGTCTTCATCAATGCGAACATTGAAATCATCTTTCGTCATACCAGGAGCAGCCAATTCCACTTTGTACTCTTTTTCTGTTTCCAAAACATTAATTGCAGGTGCAGTAGCATTTGCTTTTACCATCCAATCGTTATCAAAGAAATCATTAAAGATACTTGGTAACCAGTTTTGAGTTCTTCTAACAGGCATCATAATCTTAGTCTCCTATCTTTAAGTTAAACATTCGGTTTATTCAATTTTGAACTTCGGGTCGTCGCTTTCTGCAGAGAGGAATTTTCGACTCTTGCCGTCCGTTTTCGAACCGTCGTTCGCTGTTATAAGTGCAAACCTTATGCCAAAAGATATTTGAGGCTGTAAGTGTCTATTTGTCATCTTGATAATGTCAATTTATCTTGTTTGATGACAAAATGTAGCCTGTGTTTGTTTATTTTATATAATATAGATATTAATTTGATATTCTATTTCTTCTCAAGAAGCTTGAATCTCAACCTTAATACTTGTCTTTCTTCGTCATAATCATGACTGATGATTTTGAAAGTTCCTATTTCTGAAGTATTGGATACATGCAATCCGATACAGGCACAGGCGTCGTAATCTCCGATACGTATAATACGAAGGGTTTCACTGGCATCAGCGGGAAGTTTGCTCAGGTCTACGATGTCTTTTGCTTCTTCATGAGTCATGAATTCTACAGTAACGGGCAGATTTTGGTCGATAGCTGCATTTACTTTATCTTCGATCATTTGTATTTCCGCCTCCGTGGGACATACAGAAAGAATATAGTCGCATTTACTCTTTTTCCTTTCTATATGGGCATTTCTTGAGCGGAGGCAACCAAAGGTTTTTACCATAGTGGCATTTAATAAATGCTCTGCTGTATGCATAGGAGGGTATTCCTGAAATTTGGGGGTTGAGTTGAATTTGTTGTTCCATAATTTAATAAGTTATTTCAAGTTTTTATTCAAAGATCATAATTATCTGCACTATTTTTTCTGATTTGTATTTTTATGTTTATATAAACTAATTTACATTTTTTATGTCCGATATTTCATGCATTAATAAACGTTCAAGATAATATCTGGTCTGTATTTCTTCTGTTGAATTCAATATACAGTTATCTCGTTCTTTTACAGGCAGATGATGCCTTTATACCATTTAGTAGTTTGTGACTGGGTATTGCTCTTTCTATGGATATTTTGTTGTTTTTGGGAAATGGATACAGTATGATGGCCTCCAATACCATTTTTAGTAAAATAATTTTGGAATTTTCTTTAGAATTGCTTGAATAGCCATATTTTTAATTTATACATGATACATCTTTTTGGTAAAATTGATTCAATACACTTTCAATATGGTCTATTGTTATTGGAAAATAGAAATCCCTGGACGGATTTTCCATTATATCAAATGGGGCATTTATCAATTTCAGTTGGTTTTTGTTCTTAGTGTTCTCTTTTTCACTATATTAAAAATTTGATAATGCATTCTCATCTTTAATGCAATGGAGGATTTTCCAGTTTGTTTTTTTCTTATTTTGTTGATGTCTCATAGGTTTCCATTTTTTGTTTAGTTCATTTCAAGTTTGTATTTAGTCATTTTTGTTTTTAGTTTGGGATTTCCCAAAAAGAAATGAGGTTGTTTTCCCGAATAATTAAATCTATAAACATTTTGACTCTTGCGGTAATTCCCGGATGTTAGTTTTCAGTCCGGCATAAGCATTTCATTTTGTCGTTGTACCCGATTCTATTCCATTTTCTCTGCAAGATAGATCGCTCGTTCATTATGGAAACGTTGTGAGATGATGGTCAGACGATTCTGTCCAAACACTTCTTTGGCACGTACAACAGAGTCGAGAGTCCGGAATCCGGCATAATCTAAATAAATGAATTTTTCAGGAATACCTTTTTGTATGAGTGCTTTCTTCATTTCTTCCGGTTCATTGTAATCCTCTTTACGGTTATCGCCGCTTGATGAGGATATATTTAATTTTCCGGCTTTATATAACTCTACTGTTATGCAAGAATTCGATAATCGAAATATAAATTGTTATTTCCATTTTTCAACTTGGGAGAAGTTCGTAATCCTACATTGTTGGGGGAGTATTTACTTCCGTATATAGTTTGGAGACTGTGTGTTTCTTGATCGTCCTGTTACATACAAGTATGCTGATTACACACAGAATAGCTATTATTGCTGGTATAAATAGTTTGCGTTTCATGTTTCGGATAATAATTGTGACTTTACAAAAATACCATTCTTTTTAGGAAATCAAGCATATAGACATAAAAAGGAGCAACGCCTTGCTCCAACCTTTGTTAACCTTAAATCTAATACTATGAAAAACACAATGCAAAGATACGGACTGTTGTGAAAGGTTAGCAATAATCCAAGAAAAAACGCATGTTTATAACATAGATTAGAAAAAGTACCTTCCTTAACGGTTATTCGATATTTTTGGACGACAGATAAATGCGTATGCTTCCATTTTTCTTTCTTCATCAACTTTTTAATAATTACTATGAACTGATTTAACAGTGAATTTATTCGAAAAAAGCAAAGCTACAAATAAAGTTATACGAGTTATTTTCAAAAATGGCAGTATTTTAATATATATGATTTACAAAAATACCATTCTTTTCAAGGGGATTCCAAATTTTAGGAAGGCATAAAAAAGTGAGTTATCTGCCTTTGGCAACGCCTTGCGTTCGGCAAAAAACCTTTTGTTAACCTAAATGGGCTCTAAACCAAATCATTAATACTATGAAAAACACAGTGCAAAGATACGGACTTCTGTGAAATCTGCAATAATCCAAAGAAAAATCCATGTTATATAACATAGATTAAGAAAATTACTTCTTCACTTAACGGATATTCGGTATTTAATCGTTCATATAAAGAGTTTTTTTTTATCTTTTTATTTTGCATGCAATTTAATATTACTAATCTTTATTATAAATATGGAAAAGAAAAAATGGGGTCAATGGATATTATTGGCTGTTGTTTGCTTGAGTTTCTCGGTAGGAGAGATCTATGCGCAGAAAAATGATTTTGCTAATCTACGTCGTTATTCAAAAGAAAATGCTGCACTTCACAAGCGACAAAAGAAAGACAAACGAGTTATTTTTATGGGCAATTCCATTACGGAAGGATGGGTAAGGACGCATCCTGATTTTTTCAAATCGAATGGTTACATTGGCCGTGGTATCAGCGGACAGACTTCCTATCAGTTCTTACTTCGGTTTCGGGAAGATGTGATAAATCTTGCTCCGGCATTGGTTGTCATTAATGCGGGAACAAATGACGTGGCCGAAAATACACAAGCTTATAATGAAGATTATACATTCGGAAATATTGCATCTATGACAGAGCTAGCGAAAGCAAATAAGATAAAAGTGATTCTGACTTCCGTATTGCCTGCTGCTGCATTTAAGTGGAGAATGGAAATAAAAGATGTTCCGCAGAAAATTAAATCTTTAAATGACCGGATAGAGGCTTATGCAAAAGCAAAATAAAATTCCGTTTGTTAATTATTACAAGGCAATGGTGGTTGACGAAAATCAGGCCTTGAATCCTCAATATACGAAAGATGGAGTACATCCAACGAGCGAGGGATATGATATTATGGAGCCGTTGATTAAAAATGCCATAGAGAAGGCTCTTTTGATTTATCATCTTGAATAGGAATAATCCAACTATAAGAAATGGGAGGATTTTGCATGAATAGATTCAGTCGTAATGAACATCAGTCTATATCTAAAAATAAATCCTCCATCAAAAATTTATCTTTAGGATATTTTACATTATGTCTTTTCATTTTTCATTGAAGGTGAAAGCGTATAGACATAAAAAAAGGAGCAACGCCTTGCTCCAACCTTTGTTAACCTTAAATCTAATACTATGAAAAACACAGTGCAAAGATACGGGATTCCGGTAACTTTGCAAATTATCAGCCCTTAATTGGTGTTTTTATAACACTAATTAATAGACTAAATGCGAAGTTACAGGTTTGTTAAGAGTTTCAGCCCTTAGCAATCAGGCTATAATAAGTGAACAAAGGGAAATTTTATCCCCATTTCTCTTTCATCAAGTCCTCCATTTTCAGTAATTCGTCACGATATTGTGCCGCTTCAATGAAGTCAAGTTTCTTGGCAGCTTCCTGCATAAGCTTTCTGGTACGCTCGATGCTCTTTTCCATCTGCGCTTTACTCATATACTGCACTATCGGGATCTGCTGCGATATTCGGAGTAGAAGGTTCTACATAAGCATGTCTTTCTTTCAACAGCTCATCTGCCTCTTTTGCATTACCGAATACAGACAAGTTTCTGGCCTTTTTAATCTGTTGCGGGGTAATTCCGTTTGCCTCATTGTATGCCAACTGCTTTTCGCGGCGACGGTTCGTTTCATCAATCGTCAGTTTCATACTATCCGTCATCTTATCAGCATACATGATTACCTTACCGTTTACATTACGGGCAGCACGTCCCGCGGTTTGCGTCAGTGAACGGTGGGAGCGGAGGAATCCTTCTTTGTCAGCATCAAGAATAGCAACGAGCGACACTTCCGGAAGATCGAGTCCTTCACGGAGCAGGTTGACTCCGATAAGCACATCATAGATTCCTTGCCGGAGATCATCCATAATCTTCACACGTTCCAATGTGTCGACATCACTATGGATATAGTTACATCTTACATTATTATTAAGAAGATACTCTGCCAGTTCTTCTGCCATTCGTTTGGTTAGTGTAGTGACGAGTACGCGTTCTTCCTTTTCAATGCGGAGCTGGATTTCTTCCATTAAATCGTCAATCTGATTGAGACTCGGACGTACTTCGATGATAGGATCAAGCAGACCGGTAGGACGAATCACCTGTTCCACGACGATTCCTTCCGACTGAATCAATTCATAATCCGCCGGTGTAGCACTGACGTAGATTACTTGTTTTGCCATCTCCTGAAACTCTTCGAATTTCAACGGACGATTGTCCATAGCCGCAGGTAATCGGAAACCATATTCCACCAAATTGGTTTTTCGCGCCCGGTCTCCACCATACATGGCACGTATTTGCGGTACGCTGACATGGCTTTCGTCTATTACGATCAGGAAATCATCCGGAAAGAAGTCCAGCAGACAGTAAGGACGGGTACCTGCATTACGCCCGTCAAAGTAGCGGGAATAATTTTCTATGCCGGAACAGTGCCCCAGTTCGCGAATCATCTCCATATCGTATGTTACGCGCTCATACAATCGTTTGGCCTCGTATTCCTGCCGATAGATTCGAAGAAAGCTACTTGCTTGGTCAAATCATCCTCTATTTCATGAATAGCACGGAGAGTAGCCTCTTTGGTAGTCATGAACAGGTTGGCCGGATAAATCTTATAGGCGTCAAATGGTGCGATAGTGACTCCTGTGATAGGGTCTACCTCTTCGATGCCGTCAATTTCATCCCCCAGAAGGTGACGCGGAGCAGGTTGTCGGTATAAGCCAGATAGATATCCACAGTATCACCCTTTTAACGCGGAAATTTCCACGGTTCAAGTCGATATCATTGCGAACATACAAACTGTCTACCAAACGACGTAGAAAGACATTGCGGTCCATCATCCGTCCCCGTTCTATTTCGATGACATTTTTGTAGAAGTCCGAAGGATTTCCCATACCGTAGATACAAGATACGGAAGAAACCACTACCACGTCTTTCCGCCCGGACAGCAGGGCAGAGGTGGCAGCCAGCCGGAGCTTGTCAATCTCTTCATTGATGGCGAGATCTTTTCTATATATGTATCACTGTTCGGCAGATAAGCTTCCGGCTGGTAATAATCATAGTAAGAAACGTAATATTCTACCGCATTGTTTGGGAAAAAACCTTTAAACTCACTGTAGAGCTGGGCAGCCAGTGTTTTGTTATGGCTTAATATCAAGGTGGGTTTATTGATATTGGCGATCACATTGGCAATGGTAAATGTTTTTCCCGACCCGGTCACTCCCAATAAAGTCTGTGCGGGAACTCCCTGAAGGACCCCTTCAGTAAGTTGTGCTATAGCTTCCGGCTGATCTCCGGTAGGTTTATAAGCTGATGTTAGTTCATAATTCATAGTTAAATCCTAAAAAGTGGAGCAATATTCGGTAAAATAATCGAGATAACAAATCATTTTTCCAAATAAATCCTTTACTTTGCAACATATTAATATCAAAAAACAGATTCATACAACTAGTAATACCAGAAACACATGATTTGGAATGAGAGCATTGAGTGTATGGACCGCGAAAGTCTTCGCAAGATTCAAAGCATACGACTCAAGAAAATTGTAGATTACGTTTATCACAACACGCCTTTCTATCGAAAGAAGATGCAGGAAATGGGGATTACTCCCGATGACATCAATAGTATTGATGATATTGTAAAACTGCCGTTTACCACGAAACATGATTTAAGAGATAATTATCCGTTCGGGCTTTGTGCTGTACCGATGAGTCAGATTGTACGTATCCATGCTTCATCCGGTACGACGGGGAAACCGACGGTTGTCGGATATACCCGTAGGGACTTGTCTTCATGGGCGGAATGTATATCACGTGCTTTTACCGCTTACGGAGCGGGCCGTTCTGATATTTTTCAGGTATCATACGGATACGGACTGTTTACGGGCGGACTGGGAGCACATGCAGGAGCCGAAAATATAGGTGCTTCTGTTATTCCGATGTCCAGTGGAAACACTGAAAAACAGATTACCTTGATGCATGATTTCGGATCGACAGTGCTTTGTTGCACTCCCTTCTTATGCGCTCTATCTGGCAGATGCAATCAAAGATTCCGGTTTACCGCGTGAAGAATTCCGACTGAAAGTCGGTGCTTTCGGTGCAGAACCCTGGACGGAAAATATGCGTCATGAGATAGAAGAAAAGTTGGGAATCAAAGCATACGATATTTATGGCTTGAGTGAGATTGCCGGACCGGGTGTCGGGTACGAGTGCGAATGTCAGCACGGGACTCACTTGAATGAAGACCATTACTTCCCGGAAATTATCGACCCGAATACATTGCAACCGGTGGAATCGGGACAAACGGGCGAACTGGTATTTACTCATTTAACCAAAGAGGGTATGCCGTTACTTCGTTACCGTACGCGTGATTTGACGGCCTTGCATCATGATAAATGTTCCTGTGGCCGTACATTGGTACGTATGGATCGTATTTTGGGACGTAGTGATGATATGTTGATTATCCGCGGTGTGAATGTATTCCCGACTCAGATTGAATCTGTTATACTTGAAATGGAAGAGTTCGAACCACATTATTTGTTAATAGTGGGCCGTGAAAACAATACCGATACGATGGAACTTCAGGTAGAAGTGCGTCCGGATTTCTATTCGGATGAGATCAACAAAATGCTGGCTTTGAAGAAGAAACTGGGAGGACGTTTGCAAAGCGTACTCGGACTGGGAGTCAACGTGAAACTGGTAGAGCCGCGTAGCATTGAACGCAGCGTGGGTAAAGCAAAACGTGTGATTGATAACAGAAAGATTTAATACTTAAAACTTTACGATAATGGTAGCAAAACAACTTTCTATTTTTTTGGAAAATAAGTCAGGCCGTTTGACGGAAGTGACTGAAGTGCTGGCGAAAGAAAATATCAATCTTTCTGCCTTGTGCATTGCCGAAAATGCTGATTTTGGTATTTTTCGTGGAATTGTATCTGATCCGGATAAAGCATATAAAGCTTTAAAAGATAATCATTTTGCTGTGAATGTGACTGATGTGGTAGGTATAAGCTGTCCCAATATACCAGGTGCTTTGGCAAAAGTGCTGGGATATTTATCAGAAGAGGGCGTATTTATTGAATATATGTATTCGTTTGCCAATAACCATATTGCAAATGTAGTGATCCGCCCCAGCAACCTGGATAAGTGTATCGAGGTGTTGAAAGAAAAGAAAGTCGATCTGTTGGCTGCGAGCGAATTGTATAAGCTGTAAATATACAGTGAGCAATAAATAATGAACGGTAAACAGTTGTGTTATCCAATTCAAGGACAGCGCAATTGCTTACCGTTTTTACTATAAATATAGTGACGCTATCCGGGAAGATAGTGACGGTATGCCAACGATACCGTCACTATCCTGAACACATACCGTCACTATTGTGATTCGTTTATAATCTGCAGTTTATAGTTTGGCGTTTGCAATTCGACGTCATTTTCTCTCCTTTTGTCGATGTTTAACGCCTTTTATGTATTAAAAAACACAGATTAATTGCTAAATTCCCAGCGAATAAGTAACTTTGCGCATTATTTTTAAATAGGATGAAGAAAAATATCATTATAACTTTGCTTGCGGCCGCTACTCTGACATCATGTGGAGAGTACAACAAGTTGCTAAAAAGTACTGATTGCGAATACAAGTACGAGGCCGCCAAAAACTATTTTGCAAAAGGGCAGTATAATCGTTCAGCTACGTTGCTGAACGAATTGATAACAATCCTGAAAGGAACCGATAAGGCGGAGGAGTCTCTGTATATGTTGGGTATGAGTTATTATAATCAGAAAGATTATCAGACAGCTGCCCAGACATTTATCACCTATTTCAACACTTATCCCCGTGGGACTTTCACTGAACTGGCACGTTTCCATGCAGGTAAATCCCTGTTCCTGGATACTCCGGAACCACGTTTGGATCAATCAAGCACTTATCAGGCTATCCAGCAACTGCAGATGTTCATGGAGTATTTCCCGAACAGTACCAAGAAGCAGGAAGCGCAAGATATGATTTTTGCTTTGCAGGATAAACTGGTGTTGAAAGAGCTCTATTCAGCGAAGTTGTATTATAATCTGGGTAACTATCTGGGAAATAACTATGAGTCATGTGTAATTACAGCCCAGAATGCACTCAAAGATTATCCCTATACAGATTATCGCGAAGAACTTTCTATCTTGATTCTGCGTGCCAGACATGAAATGGCCATTTATAGCGTAGAAGACAAGAAGATGGATCGTTACCGCGAAACGGTAGATGAATATTACGCTTTTAAGAATGAATTTCCTGAAAGTAAATATTTGAAAGAAGCCGAGAAGATATTCAATGAATCACAGAAAGTAATTAAAGACTAAATTAAAATAGATTTATGGACTACAAAAAAACGAATGCTCCTGCTACAACAGTAACCCGTGATATGATGGAACTCTGTGCTGATACAGGGAATGTTTATGAAACTGTTGCCATTATTGGTAAGCGTGCTAATCAGATCAGTGTGGAAATTAAAAACGATCTTTCTAAGAAATTAGCAGAGTTTGCTTCTTACAATGATAATCTGGAAGAAGTGTTTGAAAATAGAGAGCAGATCGAAATTTCTCGTTATTATGAGAAACTTCCGAAACCGGACTTGATTGCTACACAGGAATACATCGAAGGGAAAATTTATTATAGAAATCCGGCTAAGGAGAAAGAAAAACTTCAGTAATTTATTTTCTGACGAAGAATTTGATAGTCAAGTAGTAAGCGGGAAGATTTTCCCTGCTCCTTATTGCTTGGCTATTATTGTTTAACTTAACTACTATTTAGAATACTTATGATTCAACGGATTCAAAGTGTTGTACTTATTGATTGTTGCAGGATTGCTGATTACAGCCATGTGTTTGCCAATGGGCTACTTCATTGATGCTACGGGAGAACATCCTTTTAAAGCTCTGGGATTGGATGTGAACGGTGCTATCCAGTCTACTTGGGGGATATTTGGAATTCTGATGGTTAGCACTATCGTGGCTTTGGCTACTATTTTTTGTATAAGAACCGCATGTTACAGATTCGCATGACAATTTTCAATAGCTTATTATTAGTAGGTTATTACATTGCTGCCCTTGCTTTTTATTTTGCATTGAAGAATGATGAAAATATGTTCCGTATAGGCTGGGCATTTGTTTGCCGCTTGTTTCCATCATCCTGAATATACTGGCTATCCGTGCTATCGGACGGGATGAGGTGATGGTAAAAGCTGCGGATAGATTGCGATAAAAAGGACTAAAGTGAAATAGAAATCCCCGCTAATTCGTTTAGAGTTAGTGGGGATTTTTTAGTTCGTTATGAATGGGATTTTGTTTATAAATAAGAGGTTTTAATCTCTTCGCGCCTTGAAAGTTTTTATTTCTTCTTTCAAATAAAATAGTGAGAATTTTCATGGTAATGGTTCCATGATTCGCTGCACGGGCGAAATAATCTTTCTTCGTTGTACTGTAGAAATCAGACAGGGCAAAGTAATAACGGCCTTCGAGCAGGAAGCTGCCAGCTTTCTTGGTTCTAAGTTCTACACCACCGCCACCAGCAATACCATAGTCAAACTTATTTTGAATCTTAACTCCGTACAGGGCTTTCTGTGTATCAGATAAGTCTATTCATATCAATACTTTTATTGTTTCCGATTCACTGATTAGAAAGCTGATTTGAGGACCTGCATGGACAAAGAATTGCAATCCTCTTTCTTTTCCGAATGCAAGATGAGCCAGGAAAGGGATATCGATATAAGTCATTTTGCGGGTATAAGTTTTGCTCGGATCCTTCAAGTGACTTCATATCCGTTAGCGTCCAGTGATATTGTTTCAAATAATTGGTCCCAACCTCTTTGTGATACATTCAATTCGACTTGTGCACCGCAAATCATGGCGAAATACTTCTCGGATATATAACGTGCCGTCAAGCCTCCGGTAATTCCCATCAAGCTATTTTGCTTGATCTAGGAGTGAATGAAACACTGTTTAAGTTGACACCCCCATTGAAACCTACCGATAAATTGTTTCGTGCTTCTCCGATTTGAGCGACAGCAGGAAGGGCAAATCCTGTATAGGAGTGTTGCAATCAAAAATGGTTTTATCTTTATCATTTTTGTATTATTCGAAGTCAAGTTTTACTAATTCAAAATTCTTCGTGAAACGGATGAAGAATACTTTCTTGTTGATGAATCCTCCCCAGTTGTTGACGCGCTGAAATTTGAATCCTGTCTGGATTGGCGTCAGGTTCATCTTAGGCAGATTGTTTTCCAATTCCGAGCTATAGAGCGATAATCCCTTCAAGAAGAAGAAACCGGTGTCGAAACCCAGCATTCCGTAATTGGGGTATTTGCTTGCCAAATCTTTGCTATACCATTTATGGTAAGCATTGGTAAACTGCACAGCTGCCGGGAACAACGTATTCGTATAGAATGAAGAATAGAAATATACATCCAATTCAAAGAAACTTTCCAGATGATCCCGGGTGTACGTTTGCCATTCAGGATAACCGAACAGATGAATATTCGGCTTTCAGGGTTTCTCTCTGACTAACAGCGTCAGTTGAGGAAGTATCTTAATTAGTAAGACGTTGTTGCCTGATGTCGGAATAAAGATGTTTTCACGGTCCGTGCGGAATACTGTTTTCAGGGATTTCTACGGTGACATGCCTTTTCATTGACGGTTTTCATCGGGATGGAACTTGTTTTTCAGTTCTCTTGTTTCAGTCCCTGATAAATTCTGCCTTGTCTTTGGTGCGCTGGTTGGCTCAATGAAAATAACGTTTGCATTCGGAAATTGACGGGTGAAGTGTTCGTATACTTCTGAATATAAGTAGGATTGTGGAGTATTAATCTGATAGATGGCGGGATTATTGGAATACCGTCTTGTCCTTTCGATGAGAAAGGAATCACCAGGCGTATGTCGTTCTTCTCTGCGCAAAAGTCGGACAATGGCTTTATTTGATTGCTGATGCATCGGACCGAAGATGATATTCATACTTTTCATCTCGTTCTTGGCAAGAATTGTATTTAATGTAGAAACATCTTTCCCACAGTCATATACATATAGATCAAGAGAAATACCTGTACGTTTCAGGCTGTCTACTGCCATCAGGAAACCTTCATAATATTCCACCATCCGTTTGTCTTCCTTGAAACCCCGTCCAGGAAGGGAAGGATGACGGCAGCTTTGATGGTGTAGAAACGCTCTGTCTCTTTCCGGTTTTTGCGGAAAAGCTCGCTATTGCTGGGAGGAATAGCCTGCGACTGATATTGTTGCTCCGTCTGTTGCTTTGGGATAGGGGATGCAAAGGAAGGTTCCTTCTTTATTTTCATTCGCCTTTTTCAGTTCGGGATTAGCTGCAAGTAGTACTCCTGCTCGCTGATTCCATATTCACGGCTGATGCTGTATACGGTTTCTTTCCGCTTCACTTTATGCATGTCTTTACGGCATCGGACTCTACGGGGCCGAGAATATTGTTGTTGGCAACCACAGTGCTGCTTTGTGTCTCAACCGGGACCATGGTTTGGGGCTCGGTTGTGGAAGGGATACGGATGACTTGTCCGATACGGAAATTCTCGGCGCTCAGTCCCGGGTTGGCGTCACAGATGGCTTTGGCAGATACGTTGTATTTCACGGTCAGCCGGTAGAGGGTCTCACCGGATGCGATGGTGTGGTATGTTTCTTTTTGTGCGTTGGCAGCGCTGCGGTGGGATACGCAGCATGCGTCCGATGAATATTTCTCTCGTCACTGCCGGGGTTCAGTTTGATGATGTCCGACTGGCTGACGCCGTACATGCTGGCGATGGAGTAGAGACTTTGTCCTTTTTCGATAGTATGCAGGAAATAAGATTGATTCTCTTGTGCTATTGCACCCAGCACTGCATGCACTGGCAAGCAGCAGGGAGCAGATAATGCGGTTAATCGTTTTCATTCAGTAATCGTTGGTTTATGTTTACAATTTCCCAAAGTAGCTGCAAAGGTACGAATATTGTGGCATTTCTGCCAAAGGATTGCGTTAAGAAATAATATTGTGCATTTCAAAACTGAAAAATAGCGCTTTTCGGCTGATATTCGGGGGGAAACAGTTATTTTTGCAGTTAAAACGATAGGATAAATTAACATGCAAGAAGAAACAGAATATATCAATGTATATGGTGCGCGCGTGCACAACCTAAGAATATCGATGCCGAGATTCCCCGTAACAGCCTTACGGTGATTACAGGACTGAGCGGAAGCGGCAAGTCCTCGCTGGCATTCGATACTATCTTTGCCGAAGGGCAGCGCCGCTATATCGAGACCTTTTCGGCATACGCCCGTAACTTCCTGGGAAATTTGGAGCGTCCGGACGTGGACAAGATAACGGGACTGAGCCCGGTTATCTCCATCGAGCAGAAAACCACCAACAAGAATCCGCGTTCCACGGTGGGTACAACGACAGAGGTTTATGATTACCTTCGTTTGTTGTATGCCCGTGCAGGAGAAGCTTATTCTTATCTCTCCGGCGAGAAGATGGTGAAGTACACCGAAGAGCAGATACTCGACCTCATCCTGAAGGATTATAAAGGAAAGCGCATCTACATCCTTGCCCCGCTGGTGCGGGGTCGTAAGGGGCACTACAAGGAGCTCTTCGAGCAGGTGCGCAAGAAAGGCTACCTCTACGTGCGTGTGGACGGCGAGGTACGCGAAGCCCTGCCCGGTATGAAGCTGGACCGCTACAAGAACCACGATGTGGAGGTAGTGATAGACAAGCTTGTGGTGGCAGATAAGGACGACACGCGCCTGAAGAACAGCGTAGCCACCGCCATGCGCCAGGGCGACGGGCTGCTGATGATACTCGATGCGCAGACCGACAGCGTGCGCCATTACAGCAAGCGGCTGATGTGTCCCGTGACGGGGCTTGTCCTATCGGGAACCGGCACCGCACAACTTCTCCTTCAACTCGCCGCAGGGCGCATGCCCCAAGTGCAAAGGGCTGGGGGTGGTGAGCCAGATTGACATCGACAAGGTGATTCCCGACCGCGAGCTCTCCATCGCCGGAGGTGCCATCGCACCCTTGGGGAAAGCCAAGAACAGCATGATTTTCTGGCAGATTACCGCCTTGCTGGAGAAGTATGAGGCAACGCTGAAAACTCCGGTGAAGGAGCTGCCGGAGGATGCACTGGACGAGGTGCTCTACGGCTCGGACGAGCGCATCAAGATAAAGAGTTCGCTGATAGGCACCTCTTCCGACTACTTCGTGACGTTTGAGGGGTGTCATCAAATACATTCAGATGTTGCAAGAGAAGGATGCTTCCGCCACGGCGCAGAAGTGGGCGGACCAGTTTGCCAAGACTGCCGTTTGTCCGGAGTGCCATGGCGCCAAGCTGAACAAGGAAGCGCTTTCGTTCCGCATCCACGACAAGAACATCTACGAACTGTCCACAATGGACATTAGCGAGCTGTATGACTGGCTGGTAAACGTAGACCCGCATCTCAGCAGCAAGCAGCAGCAGATTGCCGGTGAAATCCTGAAGGAAATCCGTACGCGGCTCAAGTTTCTGCTCGATGTAGGTCTGGATTATCTTTCGCTGAACCGTAGTTCCGTCAGCCTTTCCGGTGGTGAAAGCCAGCGTATCCGCCTGGCTACGCAGATAGGTTCACAGCTGGTGAATGTGCTGTATATATTGGATGAGCCGAGTATCGGCCTGCACCAACGCGACAACCAGCGCTTGATACACTCTTTGAAGGAACTGCGTGACATTGGCAACTCCGTCATTGTGGTGGAGCATGACAAGGATATGATGCTCGCCGCCGATTATGTCATTGATATGGGGCCGAAAGCCGGTAGGCTGGGAGGGGATGTTGTCTTTGCCGGCACTCCCCGCGAAATGCTCCGGACGCATACGCTGACCTCCCAATACTGAATGGAGAACGTGCCATTGAGGTGCCTGCCAAGCGTCGCGAGGGCAATGGGCACAGTCTGTGGCTACGTGGCGCCAAGGGTAATAATCTGAAGAATGTGGATGTAGAGTTTCCGTTGGGCAAGCTGATTTGCGTTACCGGTGTTTCCGGCAGTGGCAAGTCCACGCTTATCAACGAGACGTTGCAGCCTATTCTTTCGCAGAAGTTCTATCGCTCCCTTCAAGACCCTTTGGAGTATGACAGCATTGAAGGGTTGGAGCATATAGACAAGGTGGTAAATGTGGATCAGTCTCCGTTGGGACGTACGCCGCGCTCCAATCCTGCCACTTATACCGGTGTGTTTTCTGATATCCGCAATCTGTTTGTCGGCTTGCCCGAAGCGAAGATACGTGGATATAAGGCGGGACGCTTCTCCTTCAACGTCAGTGGCGGACGCTGCGAAGCTTGCCAAGGCAATGGGTACAAGTGATTGAGATGAATTTCCTGCCGGATGTGTATGTGCCTTGCGAGGTATGTCACGGCAAGCGTTATAACCGAGAGACGCTGGAAGTGCGTTTTAAGGGAAAATCAATTGCCGATGACAATCTTCTACCACTCTTTCCGGTGGAGAAAGCCAGCGTGTGAAACTGGCAACGGAGCTTATCAAAAAGAGATACGGGCAAAACTCTTTATATCCTTGACGAACCGACTACCGGACTTCATTTTGAAGATATCCGTGTATTGATGGGAGTATTGAATAAGCTGGTAGATAAAGGTAATACTGTTATCGTCATCGAGCACAATCTGGATGTGATTAAAATGGCGGATTATATTATCGATATGGGCCCTGAAGGTGGTAAGGGCGGGGAGAACTCCTTAGTTACGGAACACCGGAAGAAGTTGCGAAGAGCCCTAAAGGATATACACCTAAGTTTCTTCGCGAAGAGCTGGGTCTTAATTTAAATCATAGAGTGCCAACTTATCGGACAATCTTCGATGAGTTGGCACTTATCATATATCATATTCTTTATTTATCAGATATAGAAATTATAAATACAACGAAAATGAAAATCAATAAAACAAATGCCGCACGGCTGTTAGATAAAGGCTAAGATAGCCTATGAATTAATTCCCTACGAAGTAGATGAAAACGACTTGAGTGCTGTTCATGTGGCAGCAAGTTTAGGGAGAGAACATCGAGCAGGTCTTTAAAACGCTTGTTCTGCACGGCGATAAAAGCGGATATTTTGTCTGTGTCATTCCGGGAGAACATGAAGTTGACTTGAAACTGGCAGCTAAAGCATCGGGTAATAAGAAGTGTGATTTGATTCCCGTAAAAGAACTTCTGCCACTTACCGGATATATCCGGGGAGGATGTTCTCCCATCGGCATGAAAAAGCATTTTCCCACTTATATTCATGACACCAGCCGGGAGTTTCCGTATATTTATGTAAGTGCCGGGGTACGGGGGCTTCAGATAAAAATAGCTCCGGAAGATTTGATTCGTGAATCCAGAGCAGAAATTTGTCGTTTATTTGAGGAGTAGTTTAACAAATCATTGTGCAAAAACTCAAGAAAAAGTATATATTTGCAAGAAATATTTATTTAAATCAATCATTTATTAATTCTAAAAACTTATATCTATGTTCAGTAAACACCCTAAAGGTCTGATTGCTGCAGCTTTAGCTAATATGGGAGAGCGTTTTGGCTTCTATATTATGATGGCGATTTTGACATTGTTTATTTCAGCGAAATTTGGATTGTCCGAGACAACTACCGGATACATTTATTCCGCGTTCTATGCTTCCATTTATATTTTAGCTTTGGCGGGAGGTGTTATTGCTGATAAGACGAAAAATTTTAAAGGCACTATTTTAGTAGGGCTGATATTAATGGCTATCGGTTATTTGATTATTGCCATTCCTACTCCGACCCCTGTTCCTGGTAAAATTATGGGATTTTGTTTCGGACTTTTTGATTGCTTTTGGTAATGGTTTATTTTAAAGGAAATCTGCAGGCTTTGGTAGGCCAGATGTACGATCCCTAAATATTCAAACCTACGTGATGCCGGTTTCCAGATATTTTATATGTTTATCAATATTGGGGCTGTTTTTGCACCGTTTATTGCTATTGGTGTGCGCAACTGGTGGCTGAAGGTGAACAATTTTTGATTATGATGCCACTTTACCTGAATTGTGCCATCAATATTTAGAAAAAGGAAATGATATGGCTCCACAAGCAATGGAGAATCTGACAACTTTGGCTAAGCAAGGTTGTTCTTGACGGGACTCCTGTAACAGATATGGGTATGTTTGTTAATAGACTACCTTGATGTATTTAACCGTGGTTTTCAGTATGATTCTTTTATGGCTGCTATTGGTGCTATGCTTGTTTCATGCTGATTATTTATATGGCTAAAGCAGTGAAAGAAATGAACCGGAACTGATCCTGCGACTAAAAACGTATTGAAGCTTTGTTACTGGTATTTGCCGTAGTAATTTTTCTTTTGGATGGCACCAGAATGGTTTGACAATGACATCTTTGCGCGTGATTATAACTCAATCTGTAACAGGGCTTGATCGTATGCTTTATTTGATGTATGGAATCTGGTTGTTGATTATTTTCTTCTGGTTATCTTTATTCCAGTCTAAAACAGGTTATGGTTTGACTTATTTTGCCCGTGACTATTGGATTTTGGCTTATTAATATCGACTTAGGTTTTCCACGCAGATCGAAGTGGAGCTGAAATCTTCCAGCACGTTAATCCGTTCTTCGTTGTATTCTCTGACTCCATTTATCTTTGGATGTTTGGCTATTTGGAAAAGAAGAAAAAAAAAAGAACCTTCGCACCGATGAAAATCGCCATTGGTATGGGATTGCAGCATTGGTTCTTATTCTGGCCATTGGTTTTTGGGACTTCATTGCCTTCGAAAGAATTTGGGAAGCGGCAGGCATTAATCCGGGATGTTTTGGTTTCTCCCAACTGGCTGATCGGTCTCCATTATCTGGTCTTGACTTTTGCTGAATTGCTGCATTTCTCCAATGGGGATTATCGTTTGTTTCGAAAGGTTGCTCCCCTCATTTAAAGGTATTAATGCAAGGTTGCTGGTTGGCTGCAACAGCTATTGGTAATTATCTGGTTGCTATTATTGGTTATCTGTTGGTATGCAGTTTGGATGGTATGGAGTGCTATTGATTGTTTGCTGTCTGTTATCTGCTCTGTTTATTTTCTCTATTTCAATGGTAAAATGGTAGCAAAGTATTATATGTAGATAACATAGTATACGTCATTAAAATCTAGGGTAATAAATGAATTATATAAATCATTTATTACCCTATTTTTATTTCGCTATATTTCTTTTGTTTCAAATATCCAGTCCCATAATGTAGTCATTCATGTAATATCCGTTTCCTATCGGGAAATCCCCTTCCCGCAACTTTCTCATTCCCATGTGCTGATAAAACTGCAATGCCTTATTATTCCGATTCACATTTAGTTCCATAAGGCAAGGCTCCGGGTGGATTTCTTTAATATATTTAATGGCTTCTTTAAATAAAAAGCTGCCACAATGACTACCTTGAAAATGGAGGGAGGACATAATCTTTTGGAGGTGGAAAATATCTTTTTCCTGTTGCTGTACAGAAACGTAGCCACAGGGCTTTCCCTCTTTGTAGGCTATGAAATAGACATGCCCTTCTTCTTCCATCTGTTTCCGGATATTTTCGGGAGCATACATCCAGTCCATCATATAATCCAGTTGTTCAGGAGATAAGATATCCTTGTAGGTGGCGGGGAATACCTCCTTCGCCATCATATGAATAAGCTCGCAATCGGCTACCGTTGCTTTTCGAATTGTAAACATACCTGTTTTTTGTAGTTTAATGGGATACAAATATAGCGATTATTTCTTTTTATAATAAGGTGAATTCTCTTTGATAGTTTAATTATTATTAATTTATAGTACTTTGCAATGCAAGGTACTTAAGTAATGCATATATTTGTGCCATCTAAAAGAAGTGAATAATGAAAGTAGACAATGTAAAATCCCAGATGAGGAAAGGCATGCTTGAATATTGCATCATGCTTCTGCTGCATAAGGAGCCTGCTTACGCTTCGGATATTATTCAGAAGTTGAAAGAAGCCCGGCTGATTGTAGTGGAGGGCACCTTGTATCCGTTGCTGACCCGTTGAAAAATGATGACCTGTTAAGTTATGAGTGGGTGGAATCTACCCAGGGCCTCCCCGCAAGTACTACAAACTTACTGGACAAGGAGAAACCTTTTTGGGAGAACTGGAAATTTCCTGGAAAGACTTAACGACACAGTGAATCACATAGCCAATAGATAATTCGAAAAAAAGAAATAATATGAAAAAGACATTGACCATAAATTTAGGTGGAATAGTCTATCATATAGATGACGATGCCTACCGACTGTTAGACAATTATCTGTCTAATTTGAAGCATTACTTTCGTAAACAGGAGGGTGCGGAAGAAATTGTAGACGATATTGAGATGCGTATTGCCGAACTGTTTGCCGAGAAAGTAACTGAAGGAAAACAAGTCATCACAGTTTCGGATGTGGAAGAAGTTATCGCCCGCGTAGGCAAACCGGAAGATTTTGGCATTTGACGAGGATGACAGATTCACAGAAAAGAACGGAGCAAGCATCGTCCGCTAATCAAAGTAATACGCAAACCTCTGCCCAACGTCGCTGGTTCCGTGATCCGGATAATAAATTGTTGGGTGGTGTGGCAGCAGGACTGGCAGCTTATCTTCGGTTGGGATATCACATTGGTGCGTATCCTGATGATTATTCTGGTGTTTGTGCCTTATTGTCCGATGATTATCCTTTATGTTATCGGATGGCTCGTTATTCCGGAAGCCCGTACCGCCGCAGAAAAGTTAAGTATGCGTGGAGAAGCGGTAACCATTGAGAATATTGGCAAAACAGTGACAGACGGTCTTTGAACGGGTAGCAGATGGGGTTAATAATTATGTGAACTCCGGTAAACCTCGTACCTTTCTTCAAAAGATAGGCGATGTATTTGTTTCCATTGCTGCCGTTCTCTTTAAGATATTTCTGGTAGCTCTTGTCATTCTTTGTTGCCCTGTCTTGTTCGTATTGGCTGTCGTATTGGTAGCGTTGGTATTTGCGGCAATTGCTGTGGCAGTCAGTGGAGGAGCTTTACTTTATGAATTGTTGCCTGCCATCGACTGGATGCCGGTTGCCTCTGTATCTCCTATGATGACATTATTAGGTACGATTGCCGGAGTTGCCCTTATCGGTATTCCATTAGGAGCTTTTCTTGTATACCATCTTGCGGCAATTATTCCATTGGTCACCGATGGGAGCAGGCTTGAAATGGTCGCTATTGATTTTATGGATATTGGGTGCGGTCATTATGGATTATCAATCTTTCTGCTCTTGGCTGGCAACTGCCTCTGTATGGGCTACACTGCTGTTAACTAAGCCTCATTCTATTAAAAAAGGATAATATTTATTCTTTTATAAGTAAATGTACCCCGATAGTGTGTCCGGGGTACATTTTTTGTTTCCTTATTCACCGTAAATCGAGGATTTTTTAGTAAGTTTGTAAATACGTATTCGGAAATAAAATGGGTGAACATATATGTTTTAGGAGAAACGAACGTTTAGCTACAGTCAATCCTTATTGGC
>VOFE01000693.1_pt1 | contig 26000 bp, 39 predicted proteins | sample 5384071 | NCBI WGS metagenome assembly VOFE01 (sample SAMN12384724, study PRJNA508395) | human gut metagenome | isolation source: healthy gut D | host: Homo sapiens
TTCCGCATGCAGATCTGGTAATCGCCTGTGCATCTACAGACGAATTGAATATGCTCAGCTGTCTTCTGGCAAGGGCGACTGGGGCAAAGCATACAATTGCCAGAGTAAGAAATCCGATTTATTATAAACAGATGGACCTATTAAAAAGAGGATTTGCATTTGAGCATGGCAGTAAATCCGGAATTGACAGCATCCAATGAAATAGCAAGAATTCTTCTGTTCCCGGAGACAAAAATAAAGTAGAGACATTTATGAAGGGAAAAGTGGAATTGGTAGAGTATGCGGTCCGTGATGACAGTCCGCTTGTCGGGTTGTCTCTTGGAGAGTTGTATCGGAAATTCCAGATTCAAGTGTTGATTTGTGCAGTAAAAAGAAAAGATGAGGTATATATTCCGGATGGAGATTTTGTGCTTCAGGCAGGAGACAAAATGCACATTGCCGCATCACATCAGAATTTGAAGAACTTTTTCAAATCACTTATGAAAAAAACGTGCGTATTAAGAACGTATTGATCTGCGGTGAGGCGGACATTTATGTTTTATTTGGCGCTACAGCTTCTTCAGGTTGGTATGCAGGTAAAAATTATCGAAAAGGACAGCAGTCGGTGTGAGACCTGTGTGAGCTTCTTCCTAAGGCAACCGTGATCAATGCGGATGCGACAAGTCATGACCTTCTGTTAGAAGAGGGGATTGGTGAGGCAGACGCAGTGGTAGCGCTTACCGGCATGGATGAAGAAAATATCATTATGGCTTTATTTGCCAAGACGCAGGGTGTGAAGAAAATCATTGCAAAGGTAAATGAAGACACGAGAGCCCAGATGGTAGAGGGACTTGAATTGACAGTATCGTATCAGCGAAAAGTGCTACAGCTGATGCTATTTTAAGATATGTAAGAGCAAGAAAGAATTCTCACGACAGCGTTAATGTGGAATCCATGTACCGTTTGGTAAATGGACAGGTTGAGGCACAGGAATTTATCATTAAGAAAGAATGTAAATATACGAATATTCCATTGAAAAATCTTCCGACGAAGCCGAACACCTTGATTGCATGTATTGGAAGAGACCGGAAGGTCATTATTCCAAATGGAGACAGTCACATCGAAGTCGGAGACAGTGTAATTGTAGTGACCAAAGGACGTCCGATTGATAACTTCATTGATATACTTGCATAGGAGATAGCGTTATGAATAGAAAAATGATTGCTCATATATTGGCAAAAATGTTAGGAGTCGAGGCTCTTCTTGATTCTTCCGGCAATTGTCGGAGTGATCTATCAAGAAAAAAGTGCGGTGTATTTTCTGCCGCCGATCATCTTCTGACATTGATCTATTTGATCGGATAAAAAAACCGAAAAATTCTACCATATATGCGAAAGAAGGAATGGTAGTCGTAGCGCTTGCGTGGATTTTGTGGTCTCTGTTCGGAGCACTTCCGTTTTTCCTGTCCGGTTACATACCAAGTTATCTGGATGCATTCTTCGAAACGGTATCCGGTTTTACAACAACCGGATCATCAATCATGCCGGATGTTGAGATCCTTCCGCAGTGTATGCACTTCTGGAGAAGCTTACACACTGGATCGGCGGTATGGGAGTGTTAGTATTTGTTATGGTATTAACTTCTCTTTTGATAAGAAGAGCAGTATGTATCTGATGCGGGCAGAGGTTCCGGGACCGGAGAAAGATAAATTGGTTCCTAAGATGATGTCCACAGGCAAGAATTCTGTACGGTATGTATTTTTGCGCTGACAGCGTTGGTCATTCTTCTCATGTTCGGGGGGGCTTAGCCTGTTTGACAGTCTGATCCATTCATTCGGATCGGCAGGAACCGGAGGATTTTTCCAATTATGCTGACAGTGTGGGGCATTTTGACAGTGCTTATAGATGGTGTGATCACTGTATTTATGATTTTATTCGGCGTGAATTTCAGCCTCTATTTTCTGTTGTTGATCAAAGAATACAAGGCAGTTTGGAAAAATGAGGAACTTCGACGTATTTCGGAATCATTGCAGCGACTGCGGTGATTACGATCAATATCCTTCCACAGTATGGAAGCGTACTGAAGTCCTTCCGATATGCGGTCTTTCAGGTTGGAACCATTATTACGACGACCGGATATGCGACGGCAGATTTTAACGTCTGGCCAATGTTGTCTAAATGTGTTTTGATTGCGCTTATGATTATCGGAGCCTGTGCTTCTTCAACCGTTGGCGGTATGAAAGTATCACGTTTTATGATTGCAGTGAAGAGCATCAAGCGTGAGGTTAAGCAGATGGCTCATCCAAAATCTGTGAATCTCATATGTGTAAATGGGAAAAAGATGGGAAATGATGTCATTAGAAGCGTATTTGTTTACTTCATGGCATATGCCGGAATTGCAGGACTATCCGTATTAATTGTTTCCGCAGACAATTTTGATTTTGCAACGACATTTAGTTCTGTAATTGCAACACTTAATAATATCGGACCGGGAATCGAAGATGTGGGAGCTACAGGAAACTTTTCTGCATTTTCTCCATTGTCAAAGCTTGTTTTTTTGTTTTGATATGCTGGCAGGACGTTTGGAAATATTTCCATTTTTGATGTTATTTACACAACAAAAGTATGGAGACGTAAATTCTGGTAAGAATCTCATAGAGATAGAAATAAACAGGGGCATGAATCTATGAAAAAGAAAGGGAAATTAGCGATTGCGCTGATGGTCATTATAGTAGCAGGAATTTATTATTATGTTGCACTTCCTGCATTCAATATCCATTCTTCCGAGACATGGTTTTTTGTGATGGCATTAGCGGTGATCGGTCTTGTCTATTACACAATGCGGAAGAAACCGGGAAAGGCGCATTCAAAAACCGATAAAGGTTTTCGCAGTATTTTAACCGTACTTCTTGCATTGGGCGTTGTTTATCTGGTGGGAACTTTATTGTCTTCACCAATTGTAAATGCGAAGAAATATCAGAAGCTTATGAAGGTGCAAGAGGGCGCATTTGCAGAAGATGTGGAAGAATTATCTTTTGAAAAGATACCGATCCTTGACAGAGATACAGCGGCTATTTTGGGCGACCGTAAAATGGGAAGCATGGTAGATATGGTATCTCAGTTTGAAGCAGATGATATTTACAGTCAGATCAATTACAAGGATAATCCGGTGCGGGTATCTCCTTTAAAATATGCAAGTCCGATTAAATGGCTGACGAATCATCGGTCAGGCATTCCGGCGTATATCCGCATCAATATGGCAACACAGTCCACAGAGCTTGTGAAGCTTGAAAAGGGGATGAAATATACCACCAGCGAATACTTTAACCGCAATATTTATCGTCATTTAAGATTTGCACATCCCACGTATATTTACGGAGAGCTGAGTTTTGAGATTGACGATCAGGGCGTTCCATACTGGATCGCACCGGTGAAGAAATACAATATTGGATTATTTGGCGGTGAAACAGTAGGAAAAGTAGTGCTTTGTAACGCCATTACCGGAGGAGACGAAAACTTATCATATCGAAAATGTTCCGCAGTGGGTAGACCGTGCATATTCTGCTGATCTTCTTGTGCAGCTTTTTGATTATTATGGAACTTTAAAGCATGGTTTCTTTAACAGCGTGTTAAGTCAGAAGGATTGTCTGGAAACAACAGATGGTTATAATTATCTGGCTCTTGAAGATGATGTGTGGATGTATACAGGTGTTACTTCTGTAAATGGTGACCAGTCTAATGTGGGATTTGTATTGTCTAATCAGCGGACGATGGAGACAAAGTATTATAAGGTAGAAGGCGCTACAGAGGTCTGCAGCCATGTCTTCTGCGGAAGGTCAGGTGCAGAACTTAAAATACAAGGCAACATTTCCGCTGCTTCTTAATATTTCCGATGAGCCGACTTATTTTATTGCCTTAAAAGACGATGCGGGTCTGGTGAAGAAATATGCGATGGTAAACGTACAGCAATACCAGATTGTAGCCATCGGTGACAGTGTGAGTCAATGTGAAGAAAACTATCTGGAACTTCTTATGAGCAGTGGTGTGAAAAAGAAGAAAAGAGGATACGAGAGAAGTGAAGACAATAACCGGAAAAATCACAAAGATTGCGCAGGCGGTTCTGGAAGGTACTTCTCATTACTATCTCACGGTAGAAGGCTCAGATGATATTTTCGACCTGTCTGTTGTAGACTTCCTCGATGTAGTAAGATGCGAAGTGGGACAGGAGATTACAATGGAATACAAAGAAGATGAGAAGGCAAATACAGTGATGTCTTTGACGATTGACGGAGTTACGCAGGGAAAATCAGAGGAAGAAGCGAAAGCGGCAGATCCAACAGAAGTGATTCCTTTGGAGGATGAGGCAAAGAGGTTACCGAATAATGGAGCTTAGTTTATTACTGGCAGAACAGATTCTTGCAATGTTCCTTATTATGGCGGTGGGATTTTTCATTGTAAAGATAGGTCTGTTTCAGGAATCAGATGGGAAAGTACTATCTAATCTGGTCGTATATATCTGTTCACCTTGTGTGATCGTGGATTCTTTCCAGATTGAGATGACAGATGATAAAATCAAAGGGTTGCTGCTGGCAGTGCTGGCAGCAATTGTTGTGCATATTGTTTTGATCGTAGGTACATGGATGTTGGATCGGATTTTTCATTTTAACAGTATTGAAAAAGCGTCTCTTATTTATACCAACGCAGGTTACCTGATCATCCCTCTTGTTGGAGCAGTGCTTGGCAGCGAATGGGTATTTTACACCACAGCATTTATTATTGTGCAGACTGTTTTGATGTGGACGCATTGTGTCAGTCTGATCAGCCAGAGAGTACAAAAAGACTATAAAAATATTTTTCTCAATCCGAATATCCTTGCAATGGTCATTGGATTATTGTTCTTTATATTCCAGATTGAGCTTCCTGGTGTACTTGCCACCTGCGTCAGCAGCTTCGGAAGTATGATTAGTCCAGCCAGCATGCTGGTAATTGGTATGGCAATTGGAAATGTGGATCTTAAGGTGGGTATTTAAACAGAAGAGACCGTATCTTATCTGTTTCTTCCGACTGATCCTGTATCCATTGCTTGGAGTTGCAGGATTTGGACTTCTGGGCCGTGCGGGCATTCATTCGGATGCAGAATATATTCTGATGATCGTACTTCTCGCTACAGCAGCGCCGGCAGCGGCGATGGTCACACAGCTGGCACAGCTTTATGACAAAGACGTGAAATACGCCAGCGTGATCAATGTTATGTCCGTAATATTCTGTATTATCACCATGCCGGTACTGGTTATGTTATATGAAATGTTTTATAAAATGTAAATTAGGAACAGGGTTCTTACTAATTGGGGACGGGGTTTTTTGAAAAACAATGTCATTAAGTTAAGCTCATCACGATTATTGTGCTCGTGGATTTGGCGGCTATGTAAAACTACATAGTCGCCTTTTGGTTTTAAAATATAGAAAAATATTTAAAAATATTTAAAAACAAGAGTTAATATGTAAAGGGTGGTTTCTGCCACCTAATACACATATGACTGCGGCTCATTTGTGGTGAATCGAAAAGCAGTTGTAGGAAAGGAGTTCAAAAAATCTTATAACCGCTGAAAATTCAACATAAAGGAGCTGATTGCTTATGAAATCTATTTTTGAGCGGTACTCTGTTGAAACTTTGGCTGAAATCAACAAAGCGCGCAACGAGCGAATGGAAATTCTGTCACTCTATCTGTCACCTTGTGGGTGGCAGATCGAATAACCCGATCCTCTGACGCTGTAAACTGAATCATAATATCGCCGGGATTGATGCTGTAAGTAGGCTGCGGCACACCGTCATTTTTACAGGCTGAGCAAATTTTTTCAATTCCACGCCCCAGCTTTCAATAAATCCGGCCAAGTAGAATACGTGAGCGATGTTAGGATTTTAGGATTGTACGGACTGGAAGCGTGTTTACGCATCAAGTTCCCTAATGCCCAGTTTTCTGGCAGGCAGCCGCAGTTAGCAATATACAGTTTATCTTCATACGCTGATCTGAACAGGAACGACGGATTGGTATTGCTTGTGGCACAGAGCGTTCAGTAAAGCTTCACGCAGAGCATCTTCGGATAAAAAATATCGCTCGATGCGCTGCATACCTTCATAAGTGATTTTGGAAAATCATCCACGCTTGGGAACAAAAAGACTTCCTTTTGAAGAAGTTCTTAATCAATGTAACATGAGCGGAGTCACGTTTTACCGAAGATTGCGGGAATACAGGCTTTTAAAAGATGAAAAAGAAGCAATATGGCTATTAAAAGATGTACCTTTTGACAATAACCCTCCAACAGAATTCCTGCACTTAAGAGGTAAAAAACTCCTCTGATACACACTCAAACTCCTCAAACATTCTTGAAATTCAGGATGCTTTGTTGTATTATTGAAAAAGATGGACTGTTAAAGGTATATCTTTTGATTATAGCTCTAATACAAAAACACAACATTCATTTTTAGCTTTTAGTCTCTTTTATCGCGAGATAGTTTATATTTATGGATAAGTGAGGATTATATCAATGAAATCACATAAACACAGGCCTTATTTTTTGGCGCAGAGCTGTCAATGTGGCACTTTGTGTTATGTTGCTCAGCGCAAATATGATGGAAGTATTGGCGGCCGAGGAACTTATGCGGGATGAGCCGCTCATTGAAGAAGAAAGACAGAGTGCGGAGAGTGTCTCTCCGGGTGCTGATGCCACGGAGAACTGTTAGAGTCATCCAATGTGGAAGAGCAGATCGACGCCGTCCTTGCTCTGCTGGAGCAGGCAGATGAGCTGGATGAAGAAGGGATGCTTGACCTTTTCGGAGCAGGCCATTGCCGCCAAACGGGCATACGAACGCATGGCGTGGGAAGAACAATCTCAGATCGATGCAGACAAGATCGACAAGCTTTTAGCATTTGTGGAGACCCTTAATATCCAGACGCTGGAAGATGGCGATAGCGCTGTAGATGGAATGAAGATTGCCACCGCCGAGATCCGGGCGGAGGGCGTGAGCGATCAAGCTTTGTCAGATGGGCTCCTTTACGGTTGATTTTCCAAGCAGTTCACCCTGCACATTGAGGTGGAAAGCAAGTTGAATCTGGCAAACAAAAGGTGAAAATCACCGTGCCAGACGGGCTGACCGTGGTGGAATATCCGATTCCTGAGCGGGGCGGCATGGCGGAGAGCGTAACGCCTGACAGCATTGACGAGCTGCACAGTGGGAACAACTACGGCGGTTACCGTCCCACAAATGGCGCCATCACCTATTCCCTCAAAAAATACGGCGGAAAAGAACAGCTTTAATATCGTTCTGGCCCGGACACCACCCTATGGAACAGAAGGTCGGAGCAAAAACTTGAGGATTCTTCGTTTAAAATCGAAGTCTACACAGACGCTCAAACATATCAGACAATCTCCGCTACTCCTAAGATTACGGGCAAATACAATGATGCGGCCGGTGACAACAGAGCTATCCAGACCGGTCCTAGACTGTCACGTGTCGGTGTGAAGAGCGGTGTACCTACGGCAGCGAATCAGCCCTTTGCCCTGCGGCAAATCTGGATAAACCCGGACAAGGACTACATCGATATGCCCCAGTTCTTTAAGAAGCTGGAGATCACAATTGCTCTGCCATACTACACAAAAAATGGCAGCAATATTTATGCGGAATTCGATCACATCACCTGGGATCCTGCGGGACAGTCCACCAGGCCCAACCTGCTGGATCCGAAAAATCACAAGGGCGAGGACGGCAGCTATAAGGACGGGTTTACCTTTACAAGCAAAAGACAAATGAAAATGATCATACCGTCACACTGACCTGGGAAAACCTGTACCTGGAGTACGGGCAGGACTACTTTACACCTTACTTTAAGTGGACGGCTGATTGTGACGACACAGCTACAAATGCCGTCAAGTGGGGCAGCAATTCGATTCTTAACACCGGCAAGTCAAGCCCCGGATGCTACGCGGGTGAGACGCCTACTGCCGGTGATGCCTCCGCAGTGGGCGGAACTATTACCTGGCAGGACTGACAGTACATGGTATCTCTATAATGGTGACTGTACTACGTTCAGCTTCACTGCTCAAGCAGGAGAGAGCATGAGTGTGACGGGAAAAGCCAACAATCAGCCAATCTATAATAATTACGCAGGCGATTCCGATATTATCTATTATCTGGGACAGTTCCATGTGGTCAACCAGGGCGGCGATAAGAGCGCTGCAAAGACGGTGGAATTCACCTACGCAAACAATGATAAAATCGGCGTCACCGCCCAGAAGATTCCTGCAACCACGGGCAATACTGTGGAAGTCTGGTACACGACGACAACGAATCCAACCGAGCAAAAAGTACAACGGCACCCTCACCAGCAGCGGCGGCTTTGTCACCTTTACCACCCAGATGGCAGGACTTGGCAAGGACGAGTATTTCACCAAGATCAAGGCCAACGTAGGCAGCTATGAGAAGGACTACGTGGGCTATGTGTCCTCCCGTGATCAGGATCCCACATCGGGATACGCCACCACCTTCGGCAAGCTGCTGACCGCAGACGCGGATACTTATACCAACTTTGCTTCCATGAAAATGTACGATACGATTCCGATGGGAGCACGGCCACACCAGTCCACTATAAGGTAACTGTCACAAACAAAGAGGCGAGATTCCACTTGCCATGGAACAGGCGTATAAGGAAGGCACCTTGGAGCGGTGCCCATCCTGAGCAAGACCCTCCGCAACGGCGGGAGACACCATTACCTTCAACGGCCTGCTCAGCTCCTCCGCCTATCCCTATTCCTCCAACAATGTTACGACGGATCAGGAAATCTATATCCGTCTGCCGGAAGATAACTGTTGGTAACCTCAAGCTGTATCAGGAGGAAGGAAGAACGGCAGATAAGGTCTTCCTGTCCGACGCAGTCACAGAGACTGTGACGAATCCCCAGAGAACAGAAATACCCGATACCGCATACAAGTTCGAGGCTGTGACATCTGCCGAAGCAGGCTACAAGCTGTACAAGATCACCTTTACGAACAAGATAATCCCGCAAAGGTTGGCTGGTTCACCGATGACCTGGGGCAGTACCAGATTGGGATTTCCTTTGACATGGAGATCGCCAAGGACGCAGACGCCATGACCCTGGATATGCGGGACTGCGTGCGGTTCAAAGCGCATCCCTGACCTCCACATCCAACAACGGCACCCTGGCACAATATCAGGTTATGGATGAGGGGTGCGGTACAGCACCTTCAACGCCAACGCAAAGGGCACGAAGCTGTCTGTGGTGGCGGCGGCTGGGCCTGACCTTCACTTTCGGCGCAAGAATGACGGAGAAAGGCTCTGATGCTGAGTTCGATGCGACGAAGTATTCCAACTTTGAGGTTGACAAGACAAGGTCTACCTGAAAGACGCAAACCACGTTGTGGATATGCTGTTTACCCTGAAGAATGACACGGGCCGAGCAGTTTAGCAAGGAGGATGCACAAGCGTTCTATTACTTTATCCGGTTCCTAAGGCGGTGATTTATGGGACAGCCATATGCAGGATCAGGCCTTTGAATTTAATATGACCTGACCCGTGCGCCGGGGCTTCAGGGAACCTCTGCAGAGCATATTCTGGTCACCTACGCTACGGAGATCGATTCCAAGGTGCAGGCGGGTGAAAGAAGCATTACACGAATACGGCTAATTACATGACAGAGGGACGGTTATTAGCTGGGTGTACCACCGATGAAGAAAAGGCTGCGAGGTGGAAAGAAGTCAAAATGATCCGCATTGCGGCGAAACCTAATATTGATTCAATCCCGCAAAACGCCGAACTGAAAGTCAACATGCGACTGGAGCCGACGTTTAATGAGAACGCGGACTTTGTGGGCAGTGAGATCAACTTCGGACCCTGCGGTGTGTCCCCCTATTCCGTGGGCAATACGCTGAATCAGGGCCACAACCCCTGCCCCGCATTCAGGTGGAGTTCAGACGGGCATCATTGGCGGTAAGATTTTTATCGATAAAACTTCAACGGCACATATGACGAAGGCACGGATGCGCTCTACACCGACAGTGTTACGGTAGAAGCGAACCACAGCAACGGCAATGAAAACTGCACTGAGGGGATGCTGCGCATAAGACAACCGTCACAGATGGAACATTTGAATTCACCGGTCGCCGGGCGGACACCTACCATGTGGTTGTCACCAATCCCGGCAGCACCGACGCCAACGGCAATAATCCGCTGAAATTCTCCCTGCCGGAAAGCGGAGGAAAGTTCTCGCTGGATGCGGGAAAGAACACCGCCACGGCCAACCTTGTTCTGGATATGAATGAAATGTCTAATGACATCCAGGATGCGCAGAAACTGACGATCGGCTTCCAGCGGCCACATACGGTGACGTTCAGCGTGCCAAATGGGCAGGGCGGAACTACAACCAAGGTGTGGCACCGTGAGAAGCTTGTGGCGGCCCCGACAGTAACGGCCAATAACGGCTATCGCTTTACCGGAAACTGGACAGACGGAACCAACACATACACCGCCGATCAGCTCAAAGGAAGTAGAAATTTCCGCCGATGTAATCTTTACAGCGGAAGTAAAAACAGCTCTATTCCCTCACCTATGACCTCAACGGTGGCAGCGGAGCAGACGCCCCGAAGGCCTCCACGCATATCGAGGCGAGAAGGTCAGACCGGATTATACCGGCACAGGGAATCTGAAAAAAGGCGAGAATACGATCTTCGTTGGTTGGAGTGAAGCGCAGATCACGGAGGTTCTTCAGGCAGATGCGGCGGAAGGAGGACATCGACAAGATTATCTCGCATGATGAGCACATCATGCCCGCCCAGGATGTTACGCTTTATGCCGTCTATGCGGTAGACGGCAACGGCAACGGCAACCGGATTACAACGATGATGCCGTCCATGTCCGTTACCACGGCAATAACAATGTTCGTGAAGACATTCTCTGTCCCCATCATCATGTGGCAGGCGCAACGGCGAAGCTCTCCACCAGCGGTACGGTTTCCGGCAAGAGCTTGCGCCATGATAAACCGGCATCTGCTGCCGGCGGCGAGGTAACTTCCCACACCTTTACCTTCACCGATGAAACCACAGGCAACGCTCACATCTTTATCGGTTGGAGCACCACTGCAATGCCGGACGTAATCGCAGCCAATGCACAATATGAGAATTTGAAGAACAGCATCGTTACTGAGGTTACGATGGAAAAGGCGAAGGTTGACGGCGGAAACGCCGACACAGACGGCAACACCAATGTTTATGCTGTCTGGGCGGCTGACAGAAACGGGAATAAAACGGCGGACTATCTGGAAGAGTATACGCTGACCTACTATGGCAATGCCCAGCAGAGCGGCACTGTGACTCAGCTGCCGACGGATACAAGCATCCACATCCCTGGTGACGAGGTTACCTTGAGCACAGCAGTGCCTACCCACGACGATGTGGACGGCAAGACGGTTGTCTTCATCGGTTGGACTGAAACGCAGACGAATTCAATTTTCAGCCGCGCGGACACAGCGCCTACTACCACCACAAAGGTTACCTTTGGATCGGCAAATAAGAAAGTTTACGCCGCATGGGGCTATGATGAAAATCGTGACGGCACAGCCGATGTGCTGGAGACCTATACCCTCACCTATGACCTCAACGGCGGCAACGGAGCTGCACCGGCAAAGGTATCAGGTATAGAAAAAGAACACCGAGGTCAATTGACAGAGGAGAAGGGATTTACAAAGAAAGCCTAAAGAAATCTTTGTGGGCTGGAGTGCGACAAAGCATGATGCCGCACTCACGGCTCAGGATAAACAGGAGGATGTGGAAAAGTTCCTGATTACCGGAAAAAGTATCGGATCACAACGGCGGATGTGACCCTCTATGCCAGTGTGGGCGATTGACAGCAATGGCGACGGAACGCCGGACTATCAGACCACCTATACTGTGACCTATGATCTGGATGGAGGCATAGCTGTCGACGGCGAGACCTACGATGAGGAGAATGTGAAGCCAGGCGAGACGATTACTATCAAGGCGGCGCCTATCCGAAAAGGTTATGCCTTTGCCGGCTGGTACGACGGGACAAAAACCTATAAGCCGGGAGATAATGTGACCATTCTGGATGCGGATTTGAAGCTGACGGCTCAGTGGAAGAAAGATCCTGGCACTACCGGGCCAACCGATCCGGATAAGCCGACCGACCCGAGTAAGCCGAACGGGTCAAGTGATCCGACTGATCCAGACAAGCCAACAGATCCCGCAACCACAGGCAAACCGGATAAGACGAACGATAACCCCTTCAAACAGGGGATGAGACAAATCTGGCATTGTGGCTGGCACTTTTGGAATCTCATTAACGGGCATAATTGCTGGATTGCTGGGCAGTAAACGTAAACATAGCGAAAAACACAATAACAAATAATGAGACTGGCGGCGAGGCGGGTGTATGAATGACACCTGTTTCGTCGCTTTTCGTTGCCCAGCATACGATAAAACAATCCGGTGGACTGTTTTGAGTACAAAAGAAAATTGCCATGAAAATAGCGTCTTTTATTCAGAGGTCTATTTACAGGATGCCAGAGGTGTTTTTACTTCTATCAATATACAGATTTAAACAACCCAGATATTGTGCAGTAGTTGCACGAAAGGTACAACTGACGTAGTTTGGGTGAAAATGTCCTTGACAAATTCAATCTCACTTGACAAAAGCTGAAAAATTTACCACTTCAAATGCAAATGCTTTTTCACGCAAAAAGTAAATGGAATCTGCCAGTTCTTATGAAGTTTATTCTGTCTTTTGACAATAACAGTCTGGGATTTGAAATAGGAAAGTTTTTCTCTTATAAAGAATTCTAACTACTTCATTCTTCGTTCAACAACGGCAAAAACTAAGTTGCGAAGCATTTGAGCAGCTATTTCATTACTTTACTCAGCAAACAGATGTAGCACCACAATTCAAAGAATACAAATATCTATCCCGGAAAAAGATTTGAAAGAAATCTACAGGCTTCGTTGGGGGATCGAAACGGGCTTCCGTTTCTTAAAATATGTCATTGGTCTGATTGCATTTCACTCAAAACAGGAAAACTCCATTCTACAGGAGGTTTTGGCAAAACTGATTCTGCATAACTTCAGTATGCTGATTGCAGGTAAAGCTAAAATATCCCAAAGAAAAACCCGAGCATATCTGTCGATATGTTCGGGTTGAATCCACGCGCACAATAATCGTGATGGACTTAACTTAATGACATTGTTTTTTCAAAAAACTCCGTCCCAAATTAAGTTTTACCTCGTCCCCAATTTTAAATTTGTTTACTGTATTCTTCGATTTTATCCAATACCCTTTGTTTTTCCTCTCCGTTAAGGGGCGTTGGGCAGTAATCGTTGCTATTGGTTTTCGATGAAATAGAGCATGGAATAATATTGATCTTGTCATCGTCTTTTTACTTTGCCGTTCTTAATGGTGAAAGTCTGCTGAAAGATCATGGTATCTTTATCCTGCGGATTACTGTTGCCGCCAAAACAAAAGTTTCCAAGGCTGTAGGCAATATACTTGCCTTTATATTTTTCAATGCCCTGAAGAACGTGAGGGTGATGGCCGATCACAAGATCCGCTCCTTCGTCTACGGCCAGATGAGCCAGTGTTTTCTGAGTATCGTTGGGAACATATTCCCTTTCAATGCCCCAGTGGAAATTGACAATGATAAGCTCAGCTCCGGCTTCTTTGAGCGCCGCAATATTTTCTTTTGCCTGCTGTTTCTTCTCCAGGTGCTCAGCCAGTTCATAAATGCCGGTAAGCCCGACTTTAACCCCGTCAACATCAAGAAGCGCCACATGTTCAAAACCAAAGGTGGCAATACCGGCGTCTTTCAATACTTTGAGCGTATCGGTACGGCTGCTTTCACCATAGTCGGAACTGTGATTATTTGCTATATTAGCAGCTTCTACAGAGCTTCCCGTCAGGATATCTACATATTTCGGCTCAGCTTTAAAGGCAAATTTTTATCGGCTCTTGTGTCAGATGTAGTAAGCGTGCCTTCAAAATTTACAATGGACAGATTATCCTTTTCCAGAATAGACCGTACATTTTAAAGAAATAGTCTGCACCCTGTGAATTATAAAAGGCATTCAGGCTCCGTGACTGGTCAAAATTTTCATCTGTTCCAAGAGTACAGTCTCCCATAGAACTGATGGTGATCGTACGGGTTTTATTTTTGTCTTTTTGCTGTCTTTTGTATTGATTACGAGATTTTTCACTTTTACATGAGAAGTGTCAATCTTCTCTTTTTTAACAGTAGTTTTCTTCTCTGCTTTTTCTCTTTCTCATTAATCTTATGTGAGATACCGCGTACGGCAAAAACAAGAAGGAGAATGAGAAAAAGAGAACCAAATATAACTGTCAGACGTTGTATTTTTTTCTTTCGGCGTCTTCGTCGCTGCCGTCGCTTTGCATCTTTGATTCCGCTCATATTCTCTTACCGTAAAACAGGCAGCCAAAATAAGGCTGCCCGTGATTTCCCCTTATATATGTGATAGTTTGCACAACCTTCAAGGTTCGAGCCGTTATAAATTACAGCAGGGATTACATCGTTCATCCAATGGGATGGGATGCATTCGGTCTTCCGGCTGAGAACTATGCGATCAAGATGGGCGTTCACCCGGCAAGATCAACAGCTGCGAACATCACGAACATCAAGAGACAGATCAATGATATTGCAGCACTCTATGACTGGGATATGGAAGTGAATACAACAGATCCAGAACTTCTACAAGTGGACACAGTGGATTTTCGTAAAGATGTTCAAAGAAGGTCTTGCATACGAGAAAGAATTCCCGATCAACTGGTGCCCTTCATGTAAGACAGGACTTGCTAACGAAGAAGTGGTTGGCGGAAAATGTGAACGTTGCGGCGCTGAGGTTACAAAGAAGAACCTTCGTCAGTGGATGTTAAAGATTACAAAATACGCAGACAGACTGTTGAATGATCTGGACAAGCTGGACTGGCCGGAGAAGGTTAAGAAGATGCAGGCTGACTGGATCGGTAAGTCCTACGGAGCAGAAGTAGACTTCCCTGTTGACGGAAGAGACGAGAAGATTACTGTCTACACCACAAGACCAGATACACTCCACGGAGCTACATTTATGGTACTTGCTCCTGAGCACGAACTGGCAGCATCCCTCGCAAATGACGAGACAAGAGATGCAGTAGAGCAGTACATTTACGATGCTTCTATGAAATCCAATGTAGACCGTCTGCAGGATAAAGATAAGACAGGTGTGTTCACAGGTAGCTATGCGATCAACCCATTAAACGGTGCGAAAGTTCCAATCTGGCTATCTGACTATGTACTTGCAGATTATGGTACAGGTGCGATTATGTGTGTACCTGCACATGACGACCGTGACTTTGAGTTCGCAACAAAATTCGGTATTCCGATCGTCCAGGTAATTGCAAAAGACGGAAAAGAAATTGAAAATATGACAGAAGCTTACACAGAGGCAGCAGGAACAATGATTAATTCCGGTGAGTGGAATGGCATGGAATCTTCTGTCCTTAAGAAAGAAGCCCCGCATATCATTGAAGAGATGGGAATCGGACGCGCAACTGTAAATTACAAGCTGCGTGACTGGGTATTCTCCCGTCAGCGTTACTGGGGTGAGCCGATCCCGATCGTTCACTGCCCGAAGTGTGGAAATGTTCCGGTACCGGAAGAAGAACTTCCGCTTCGTCTGCCGGAGGTAGAATCTTATGAGCCGACAGGAACAGGTGAGTCACCGCTTGCTGCAATTGACGAGTGGGTAAACTGCAAGTGCCCTCAATGTGGAAGTGATTCGAAGAGAGAGACTAATACCATGCCACAGTGGGCGGGATCATCCTGGTACTTCCTGCGTTACGTAGACAATCATAATTCAGAGGCACTGGTTTCCAAAGAGAAAGCAGACGAGATGCTTCCTGTAGATATGTATATCGGAGGAGTAGAACATGCAGTACTTCACCTTCTGTATTCAAGATTCTACACTCAATTCCTTTGCGATATCGGTGTGGTCGATTTTGATGAGCCGTTTATCAAACTGTTCAACCAGGGAATGATCACAGGTAAGAACGGTATCAAGATGAGTAAGTCCAAAGGAAATGTTGTGTCTCCGGATGATCTTGTAAGAGATTATGGATGCGATTCTTTAAGAATGTATGAACTCTTCGTGGGACCACCGGAATTAGATGCAGAGTGGGATGACCGTGGAATCGATGGAGTAAACCGTTTCCTGAAACGTCTCTGGAATCTTGTAATGGAAAGCAAAGAAAAAGATGTTCAGCCGACAAAAGAGATGATCAAAGTACGTCATAAACTGATTTATGATATCACAACCCGTCTGGAAAGCTTCAGCCTGAATACCACAATAACACTGGAAATAAATGGTTTTGTTGAGCATAGCACGGTGTTACCAAAATGGAAACAAGGGAAACCATACCGTTGCTTTTTGTTTTAAGCTTTAGCGGTATATGATAAAGGTGAAAGAGAGGTATTTAGTATGGCATTAAGTGATAACATCAAGAAGTTAAGAGAAGAAAAAACCTTACGCAACAGCAGCTGGCAGATCAATTATATGTTTCAAGGCAAACTATTTGTCGCTGGGAAAATGGTTCGAGATGTCCGGATTTGATTATGGCAAAAAAGCTGGCGTTAGAATTAGGGGTAAGTATGGACGAACTTGTCTCTGATGAAGATATGAATGATATTCAAATTAAATATGGAAATTGGAGATCAGAGAAGATAAAAGTAGATTACAGCTTCAGGAAGAACGCAAAAAAGTGCAGAATTTATTGGAAATTATAGGTAGTATTTATATGGGAATATCAATATTGGGACTTAGACCAGAAGTGCAGATTCCGATATGGATAACTATAATGTTTGCCTGTGTAGTAATACCACTGACTGTAATATATTTAATGATTTCTAAAACATTAAGAGAAATATAGTAGTATAACATAACCATTCCGGTATAGATATCCGGGGTGGTTTATTTGCATCAGAATCCAAGATGGTTATTGACATATTCAATAAAGGTGTATGATAGAGATATAAATGACATATGCCATAAATGAAAATGCGTATGAAAAGGAGGGAGAATTTCATGCCGCGTCCGAGAAAATGCCAGAAGGGTATGTTCCATGCCAAGATATAATGAATTTACCCCGACACAGGCAGGTGGTGTTAGAAAAGAAGTGGTCTTGACGGTGGATGAATATGAGACCATTCGTCTGATCGATAAGGAGAACTTCTCGCAGGAGGAATGCAGTGCGTACATGAATGTTGCAAGAACAACGGTTCAACTGATTTACGCAGAGGCGAGAAAGAAGATTGCCAGAAAGCTATAGTTGATGGCAGTACACTGGTGATTCGGGGCGGTGATTTTCATTTGTGTGAGGAAGAATCAAGTGTCTGCTGCAGAGGGCAGAGAATGCACCGCTGTTACAGACAAGAGAAGAGAAAGAAGGAGGAGTCTGGTATGAAAATTGCAATACCTTTGGATGAAAATAAGAAAAGATGTCTGCGTATCATTCGCCAGAGCACCTTATTTTATGGTGTGTGATGGAAATGAAGGTGCGGTTGAAATAATAGAGAATCCTGCTGCAGAGGCAGAAGGCGGTGCAGGATTAAAAGCGGCACAGTTTGTATTAGACAGCGGTGCAGATACGGTTATTACTGTTCGCTGCGGTGAAAATGCAGGAAATGTATTTAAAGCAGCCGAGATCAAAGTGTATAAATCGCAGGTAGAAGATGCAAGAGAAAATGTAAAATTATTAAAGGAAGAGAAGCTGTCAGAACTTACGAAGTTTCATGCAGGCTTTCACGGGATACAATAATGAAAATTGCAGTTCTAAGTGGTAAAGGCGGCGCAGGAAAGACATTTGTGTCTGTAAATCTTGCTGTATCCGCAGGACGATCAACGTATATAGATTGTGATGTGGAAGAGCCAAATGGTAGATTATTTCTGAAACCGCAAAATGTGGAAAATAAAATCGTTTACAGATGCCTGCCTGAGTTTCGTGAAGACAGATGTGACGGATGCAGAAAATGTGTAGATTTCTGTCAGTTCCACGCTCTTGTGTATGTGAAGGATAAGCCCATGCTTTTTTTTCGGAAGTGTGCCATTCCTGTGGTGGATGTAAAGCTTGTTTGTCCACAAGATGCTGTCATCGAAGCAGAATATGAATTAGGACATGTGGAAACAGGGGGTTCACGAACAGGTTCATGTTGTTACAGGAATCTTAAATATCGGGGAAGCTTCCGGTATTGCAGTGATCAAAGCTGCAAAAAGGAAGGATTTCAAAGGGACGGACTTAGCATTGTTGATTGCCCTCCGGGAAGCGCATGCAGTGTCAATGAGAGCATCGGGGATGCAGACTATTGTATTTTAGTGGCAGAGCCGACTTCATTTGGCTTTCACAATTTTAAGATGGTCTATGAATTAGTGAATCTGTTAGGGAAAGAAATGCGGAATTATCATCAACAAACAGGATCTTCCGTATGAACCTATGGAAAAGTTCTGTATAGAGAATCAAATTGAAATTCTGGCGAGAATTCCTTATGATGGGGAGGCAGCAGAGCTTTCTGCAAAAGGAAAGATTGTATGTGAAGAGAAGGAAGAGTATCGTTTGCTGTTCCGGGATATTTTGAAGAAAATCGGAGGTGAGAGATCATGAAGAGACTTCTGATTTTGAGTGGAAAAGGTGGAACCGGTAAAACGACAACGGCTGCTGCATTTATTCAGTTTTCGCAATCACATGCTATTGCAGACTGTGATGTGGATGCGCCGAATCTTCATATTGTTACAGAGAAAACAGGCGAGTGCAGAACTAAAGGAATTTATCGGGTCAAAAAAGCGGTTATAGATGAGACTTTTGTGTACACTGCGGAAACTGTGCAGAAAAATGTAGGTTCAACGCTATTTCAGACAAGGGAAGGTCCTATGGTGTGGATGAATATCATTGTGAAGGCTGTGGTGTCTGTCAATATGTCTGTCCGAATGATGCAGTGCGCCTGGTAGAAGATGTGGCAGGAAAAACAGGAACTTTATCTTGGTGACACAGTATTTAGTACGGCAACGTTGAAAATGAGTCGTGGGAATTCCGGCAAACTGGTGACAGCAGTGAAGCTTGACATGCTGAAGCATGCGCCTGAGACGGAGCTTGCCATTGTGGATGGCTCTCCGGGGATTGGCTGCCCGGTCATAGCTTCCGTCAGTGGAATGGATCTGGCTCTTGTAGTTGCAGAACCATCGGTATCAGGGCTCCATGATCTGAAGCGTCTTGTGAAAACGGCAGGGACGCTTGAGACGAAGCTTGCGGTCTGTGTGAATAAATGGGACCAGAGTCCGGGAAATACAGAGCAAATCCTTTCTTTTGTGAGGAAAATGCAATTCCATTTGTGGGGAAGATCCCTTATGATAAAACGGCTTCCGAGGCAATCAATGAAGGAAAAAGTCTGGCAGAGATTGACTGTGCTGCAAGGACTGCGCTTTTGGAAGTTTATAAAAATGTGCGAGGGCTTTTGGGGCTGGCACAGAAGAATTAATTCAGGTTATATCAAAAATAACAAATAAAGATGAAAAAGGAGTAATGAATTATGAAAATTGCTGTAGCAGCTATGGGACACACCGTAGCAGGACATTTTGGACACTGTGAGAACTTTATCTTCTTCGATGTAGAGGATAACAAAATTGTAGACGAAAAGAGCGTTCCGAATCCGGGACACCGTCCGGGATTTTTGCCGAATTTTCTGGCAGATAATGGTGCAAGTGATTATTGCAGGAGGTATGGGCGGCGGTGCTGTCGATATTTTCAATGAGAGAAATGTAGAAGTGATCGTCGGACACAGGGAGATGCAAAAAGATTGTGTAGAGGCATGGCTGAAAGGAGAACTCAAATCTACTGGTGCTGTATGTCACGAACATGCGCATGAAGGAAACTGCAACGGTTAGTTTTTGATCAAATGTTTTCCAATGTATTGGATCCTAAGGGGCGTCTGTGAGATGCTCCTTTTTATTCCGATGTTTTATATTTCTTGTGTTTATAGATTGCAGAAATTGTGTTAATGTTAGATAATTAAAAGATAATGAGTGGAGAAAATGAAAATCGGAGGATACAGTCATGAGAGAGCAGATGGAAAGAAAAAAATAGGAAAGAAAAAAACGAAGAATAGTAAGGTGAGCAGATTTGTGAGCAGAAATTTTGGGACTATTTTAAAACTTGCGCTTTTGATAGCTATTGTGGCAGCAATTGGAGTAGTGTACGCGTGCTTAACGTGTCTGAAAGTAAAAACTTCCGGAAGCGAAAGTATTGAGCAATGAACTGGATATGGATTCTTTTAAAGTTTATCACGAGGAAGAAAGTATTTTCAGAAATCACCTTGGAAGAAAATAATGATGCAGTAAAGAAAATGAAGTTAAACGCTCAGGAAAATGCAATTGCCAATGGATTACTGGAAAATGCGAGAAGTAATGCAGAGACTATGCTGACGGGATTTTTGCAGATGAATATGATCTTGACGAGTATAAAATTGTTTTCAAAGACAAATAAAAGTGATGAGAAATAGAAAAAAATATGAAAGTGGAGGCAGGGAATCAAATGACAGAAAAAAGAGAAGATGGTAACAAAGAAACTTTATGATGCGAATTATGATGAAACATTGTATAAAGAAAGAACAGAAGCGAAAAATCTATGCTATGATTATAATCAACTTCGCCCATCGGATGAAGAAAACCAGAGAATCATTTTGAAGAAATTGTTGGGGAAAACAGGAGAAAACTTCTGCATTACAGCCCCTTTTTGGTGCGATTACGGATATAATATTGAGATCGGGGAGAATTTTTATTCCAATCATAATCTGGTATCTATCCGAATATTTATCAGCATGAAGAGATCTTCCGTCAGGAAGGCTGGAGCTACAAGATGGATTCTCTGGAAGATGATCTGGCTTACAACGGTGTTGTATATAATGAGATGAAGGGAGCATTCTCTTCACCGGAAGGTGTGCTGGACAGAGTGGTATTGAATACACTGTTCCCGGATACCTCATATGCGAACGAATCTGGCGGGGATCCGGAAGTGATTCCGGAACTTACGTATGAGCAGTTCCTGGATTTCCACAGAAGATATTATCATCCGTCAAACAGTTACATTTACCTGTATGGAAATATGGACATGGAAGAAAAATTAAACTGGCTGGATCAGGAATATCTGAGCAAATTCGACTATGCGCCGGTAGATTCCAAGATCCGCTATCAGGAACCATTTGATAAAGTAATCGAAAAAGAGATGCCATATTCCATAGCAAGCGATGAATCAGAAGAGGATAATACTTACATTTCTTACAATAAAGTCATTGGAACAAGCCTGGATGAGAAGCTGTATCTGGCATTTGAAGTATTGGATTATGCATTGTTATCTGCACCGGGAGCACCGCTTAAGAGAGCACTTACGGATGCCGGGATCGGAAAAGACATTATGGGATCGTATGACAACGGAATTTATCAGCCGATCTTTTCTGTCATTGCGAAGAATGCGAATGTAGAACAGAAAGAAGCATTTGTGAAAGTAATCGAGGATACATTAAAAGATATTGTTGAAAACGGAATGGATAAGAAAGCTCTAGAAGCCGGAATCAATTATAATGAGTTCCGTTACAGAGAGGCGGATTTCGGAGGTTATCCGAAGGGGCTGATGTACGGACTGCAGATTATGGACAGCTGGTTATACGATGACGAAAAACCATTTATCCATATCGAAGCGCTGGATACATTCGAGTTCTTAAAGGCACAGGTCGGAACAGGATATTATGAAGAACTGATCCGAAAATATCTGTTAGAGAATACGCACGGTGCGATTGTGCTGATCAAGCCGGAAAAAGGACGTACTGCAAGAATGGACAAAGAACTTCAGGAGAAGTTACAGGCATACAAAGAAAGTCTTACAGAAGAAGAAAGAAAAGAACTGGTAGAGCGTTCCAATGCATTAGAGGCATATCAGTCAGCACCGGATGCAGTAGAAAATCTTGAGAAGATCCCGGTTCTTTCAAGAGAAGATATTTCAAAAGAGATTGAGCCGATCATCAATGAAGAAAAAAGAATCGCAGATGTACCGGTAGTTTACCATGAGATTGAGACAAATGGCATCGGATACGTGGATGTGTTATTCGATATGTCAGGTGTGGAAGAAGCAGATCTTCCGTATGTCGGAATCCTGCAGGGAGTACTTGGAGTCATTGATACCGAGAATTATAAGTACGGAGAACTCTTTAATGAGATCAACGTGCATACCGGCGGTATCGGAACATCACTGGAACTGTATACAGACATTTCCAAAGTGCCGGAAAAAGAATTCAAAGCAACATTTGAAATTAAAGGAAAGGCATTATATCAGAAGCTGCCAGTCGTATTCCGGATGATGGAGGAGATCCTGACACGTTCGAAACTGGGAGATACCAAGAGAATCAGAGAGATTCTTGCGATGCAGAAGTCAAGACTTCTTATGAAATTCCAGTCATCCGGACATACAACAGCAGTGCTTCGTGCGATGTCTTATGCATCTCCGTCATCTAAGTTAAAAAGACATGACAAGCGGTATAGAGTTCTATGATAAGATCGCTTATATCGAGGAACATTTTGAAGAAGAAAAAGACGTATTGGTACAGAAGCTTCAGATGCTGGCTCATAAGCTGTTCCGTGCAGACAATATGATGATCAGTTACACGGCTGCAAAAAAGAGGGCCTGAACGGCATGGAAGAGCTGGTAGAAGGTCTGAAGAAAGCAATGTTCGAAGATCCGGTGGAAGATACCAGATGCGTACTGCACTGTGAGATGAAGAATGAAGGATTCAAGACTGCTTCCAAAGTTCAGTATGTGGCAAGAGTCGGCAACTTTATTGATAACGGGGCAGATTATACGGGTGCATTGCAGATCTTAAAGGTGATCTTAAGTTACGATTATCTGTGGCAGAATATCCGTGTCAAAGGCGGGGCATACGGATGTATGAGCAATTTCAACCGGATTGGGGAAGGATATTTTGTATCTTACCGTGATCCGAACCTGGAAAGAACGATGGAAGTCTATGAAGGCATCGCAGATTATCTGAGAAACTTTACTGTCAGTGACCGTGACATGAACAAATATATTATCGGAACTATGAGTAATATTGACCAGCCGATGACACCGTCTGCAAAAGGAGACCGTTCGTTCAATCTGTACATGAATAAAGTCAGTGCAGAGACAATCAAGAAAGAGCGTCTGCAGATCCTTGAGGCAGGACAGGAAGATATCCGGAAACTGGCGGATGTCGTAGAGGCAGTGATGAAAGCCGAACAGGTCTGCGTGATCGGAAGTGAAGAGAAGATAGAAGAAGCAAAAGATATGTTTAAAAATGTGACGACATTTTAGTTGTCTTCAACAGATGAAAGAACAGGAGAAAATATGAAAAAGGATTATAAATCAGGATTCGTAACATTGATCGGTCGTCCAAACGTTGGAAAATCAACTCTGATGAACCGGCTGATCGGACAGAAGATCGCGATTACATCGAATAAACCACAGACGACACGTAACCGTATCCAGACCGTACTTACAACAGATGACGGTCAGATTGTGTTCGTGGATACACCGGGAATCCATAAAGCAAAGAACAAGCTTGGGGAGTATATGGTCAATGTGGCAGAACGTACATTGAATGAAGTTGACGTGGTGCTCTGGCTGGTAGAGTCGACAACATTTATCGGAGCAGGTGAACAGCATATCATCAGCCAGCTTAAGAAAGTAACGACACCGGTTGTACTGGTCATCAATAAGATAGACAGTGTAAAGAAGGAAGATGTTCTTCCGGCCATCGCTGCGTACAAAGATGTCTATGACTTTGCAGAAATCGTTCCGGTATCTGCGAGAAACGGTGACAATACGGATGAACTGGTGAAAGTGATCATGAAATATCTCCCATACGGACCGCAGTTCTATGATGAAGATACGGTTACAGATCAGCCGGAACGTCAGATTGTAGCGGAAATTATCCGTGAAAAGGCACTGCACTGCTTGCAGGAAGAGATTCCGCACGGTATCGCAGTTGCCATTGACAGTATGAAAGTCAGAAATAAAGTGATGCATATAGATGCAACAATAATCTGTGAGCGAGATTCCCACAAGGGGATAATTATTGGATAAACAAGGAAATATGTTGAAAAAGATCGGAAGTACTGCACGTTATGAGATCGAGAAAATGCTGGATCAGCAGGTCAATCTCAAGCTCTGGGTCAAAGTAAAGAAAGACTGGAGAGACAGTGAATTCCTGATGAAAAATTTTGGATACCGCGAAGATGAATAAAAAGCAGTGCCCATGGGAGAACCTAATCTTAGAGCATTAAAAAATATGCCCTGGCAAAGGATGAGGTGATTATATGGAAAAGTACTGGGACAGATTCGTCGCATCAGGTAAGATAGAAGATTATCTGTATTATAAAGGTATGAGTATCTGTGAGGAGACGATAAACAGATACAAAGAAGGAGATACAATTGGTAAATCAGATTACACTGACTGGCATGATACTGACAGCAGCACCGATAGGTGAATATGACAGACGAGTGGTAATACTGACCAGAGAAAGAGGGAAAATCTCGGCATTCGCACGTGGTGCAAGAAGACCGAACAGTGCACTGATGGGAGTGACGAGCCCTTTTTCATTTGGAGAGTTTACTGTATATGAGGGGCGGACATCTTATACGCTGGTGTCGGCCTCTGTTTCCAATTATTTCCAGGAATTGCGTACGGATGTAGAAGGTGCCTATTATGGATTCTATTTTATGGATCTGGCCGGGTATTATGCAAGAGAAGCGAACGATGAGACCGAGATGCTGAAGCTTCTGTATCAGACGCTCCGGGCACTGACGAACATACATATCCCGAATGAACTGATACGGTGCATTTACGAATTGAAGACCATTACCGTGAACGGGGAAGGTCCGCAGGTGATGGAATGTATCATGTGCGGGGATAAGGAGCGGGAAAAAGTATTCAGTATACGGAGAGGCGGCGTGATATGCACGCAGTGTGCCGGCCATATTTCCGATGGAATCCGGCTGCTTCCGTCGACATTATATACATTGCAGTACATCGTATGTTCCCCGGTTGAGAAATTATATACTTTCGTTGTAAAAGAAGATGTGCTTGGAGAACTAAAGAATCTGACGAAAGCGTATCTGGATGAATATCTGGGAAAACGCTTCAAATCATTGGAGATATTGGAAACAATTGTACGATAAGGCTTGAAAACAAAGAGGGCAGACGCTATAATTAAATTCAATTACGAATATTTTGAGAAGGTGAGGATGAAAAAATGGCAGAAAAGACTATGGATAAGATCGTTTCATTGGCGAAAGCAAGAGGATTTGTATATCCGGGTTCAGAGATCTACGGTGGACTTGCGAATACATGGGATTATGGAAATCTCGGTGTAGAGCTTAAGAATAATGTAAAAAAGGCCTGGTGGAAGAAATTCGTTCAGGAGTCTCCGTACAATGTAGGTGTTGACTGTGCGATCCTTATGAACCCACAGACATGGATCGCAAGTGGACATCTCGGAGGATTCAGTGATCCTCTGATGGATTGTAAACAGTGTCACGAACGTTTCCGTGCGGATAAAGTCATCGAAGATTATTGTGCAGAGAATAACATTGAACTGGATGGTGCGGTAGATGCATGGACACAGGAGCAGATGAAGAATTTCATCGATGAGAATCAGATTCCATGCCCGACCTGTGGAAAACATAATTTTACAGATATCCGTCAGTTTAACCTGATGTTTAAGACATTCCAGGGCGTTACCGAAGATGCGAAGAATACCGTTTATCTTCGTCCGGAAACCGCACAGGGTATTTTTGTAAACTTTAAAAACGTACAGAGAACATCCAGAAAGAAAGTGCCATTTGGTATTGGACAGATCGGTAAGTCCTTCCGTAACGAGAT
>VOFE01000916.1_pt1 | contig 26000 bp, 42 predicted proteins | sample 5384071 | NCBI WGS metagenome assembly VOFE01 (sample SAMN12384724, study PRJNA508395) | human gut metagenome | isolation source: healthy gut D | host: Homo sapiens
ATTTCCAACCCGTTCGTGGAAAGCTTCGGCGAGCACCTCCAGATGTCTGACGAATGAGGAGAAAATTAAAACTTTGTGGCCTTCACTCTGTAGCGTATCAGAATGTTTCGATTATCTGTGCCGGTTTTTCCGGATGTTCCGGTATAATCGGGAAGAATGAGTTGCGGATGGCAAGAGAGTTGTCGTAAACGCAAAATGCCATTTAGTACACTAAACGAATGGAGCCTGTTCGTACTTTGAGGGTGCTGGAGAAGTATGTTGCGCAGGCTGTTTTCTCCTGTTCGTAACACGTGTTCTGCTCTTCAGTCATGTCGCAGTAGATTGTTTCTTCCGTAAGTGCCGGAAGTTCCGGAGCTACCTCTTTCTTGCTTCTACGGAGGATAAATGGGGCTGTCAGTTGTTGCAATAATACTTTTGCACGGGCATTCCCCTGACGAATCGGCATTATAAACTGCTTTTGGAAAGCATTTTCCGTACCCAGTAAGTCTGGTTGTATAAAGTGAAATTGAGCCCACAGGTCCTTTAATGAGTTTTCGATGGGAGTGCCAGTAAGTACAAGCCGGTGTTTACTTTGTAGTCGAATGGCTGACCGGAAGGTGAGCGATTCGCTATTTTTGATATTCTGGCTTTCATCGAGCACGACATATTCGAAACGGTAGGAACAGAGTATATCAATGTTATTCCTCATCATGCCATACGTCGTAAAGATCAAGTGAAAATGACCGAAGAATTTTTCCGGTTGTTCCTTGTCTATAGCCATGGTGTTGTTGTATTCCGCCATCGAGAGTGCTGTAAAGCGCTTGGCTTCCCGTCGCCAGTTGTGAAGTAGCGATGTGGGGACTACAATTAGGGTAGCGGGTTGTTTGGGAGCGGATGGCTTATATATGTACTGTAGCAGGGTAAGAGTCTGAAGTGAGTCTTCCCGAGCCCCATGTCATCTGCCAGGCATCCGCCAAATCCTTGTTTATGCAAATGTACCATCCATGAGAATCCTTTCTGCTGATAGGGACGTAACGTTGCTTTGAGGTTTTTGGGTACGGCAATATTTTGTATCTGTTGCTTCACCGGAAATTTCTTTAATTCCTCTTCACCTAAGGCGGTCTGTGCGGCACCTACAAATGTATGTTTCAAGCGGATTCCTTTTTCCGTTTGAATTCCCATCTCTAGTAAATTCGCATATTTGCTGAACCATTCCTCTGGCAGGAGAATCATGCGGCCATCAGGTAACAGATATTCTCTCTTTTCCTCCAGGATATGTTTGCGGAAGCGTGAAAAGGAATACGCAGATTACCGATAACAACAGTGATGTGCAGTTCGAACCAGTCAACTTCATCGTCGCAACTTTGCTCGATGCGTATCTCGTCCAGGCAATAGGGTGTGTTTCCCCATATTGCTGGTGAGATGGAAGGACTGCTGCAACATCTCCCGATGGCTGTTGATCCATTCGACGATCGTTTTCTCCGAAGCTTCAGGGGATAGGCTGAAATGTGTATTATTGAGTTGTTGCAGGCCTGCATCCGTTAAGAGCTGAACGACTTGTTCTTCAGCAGTAATGTTCCGGCGAAAAAGAAGATTTCACCGGATGTTTTCCGATAAATGATTTTTTTCATTTCAAGGGCACTATCCGATGTAAATGTCTGATCTCCATAGCGGAAGACAAGCTGCAATGCTTGTCCGTTGTACGTGGTATCTTCGAATGAGAGAATTGCTTCACAGGGGCATTTCTCTTCCATTATACTCAAACCGTGAGTCTCGATTTCATGATAACGAGCAATCGGGATAACAATGTTATCTATGTATTTTTCAATTTGGGAAGCGTCTACGCTAATCGATCTTTTCTTTGTGAAAGGTAAGATACGTGCGCTTTCAATGTGCGGAAAGAAATATAACTCCATTCCCAATAATAGAGTGGCCGGTGAGGAGGTCAGTACAACTACCGGTTTTAACTCACTCAAAGAGAACGGTTGCCCTTCATAATAACACTGCAACTGATAACGGAACGTTTTACTGTCAACATGAAACGTTACGCGAATTTCTACATTATGCGGATTTATGTGATAGGCATGATGGGCGTATAAGATTTTGCTACCGGCTTGTTTCTGATAAAAAGGCAGTCCGTTTTCCCGTATCAACGCCAGCATCTCCAACAGCTTCTTTTCGATAAACGGGCGAATGTTATTTTTAATTCGTTCCGGATCTTCGGATAGCTTATGTAGAAAGCGTGATACTGTTTTTCGCGGGAGTAGACACTCATTAGATGCTTCTCCGTATAATAAGAGGCGATATGAATAGCTTGTCTTTCTGCCTCACTCATCTTGCTCATAGCTTCGGGAGAGGCGTGAAATGCTTGTTCCACTAATTGCAAGGTGCCATCGTCCAGCTTTTCCGCAATATAGGGAGTCAGCAATATGCCGAGTATCGGATGCTCTGTGAAAACGATTATAACTTGTCCGTTAGTTGGTCTCTCTTTCATTCTCTTTTAGACTTTAACAAACAAAGATACGGGAAAATACTTAATTTTGCAGCATGATGGAGGAAAACAAACGAGTATTGCTTGGAATGAGTGGCGGTACAGATAGTTCTGTTGCTGCTATGCGATTGCTGGAAGCCGGTTATGAAGTGATCGGAGTAACCTTCCGTTTTTATGAATTGAATGGCTCGACAGAGTATCTGGAAGATGCCCGTAATCTGGCAGAACGTTTAGGAATACGGCATATAACATACGATGCCCGTGAAATATTCAGTAAACAGATTATTGAATATTTTGTGCAGGAGTATCTGGCAGGACGGACTCCAGTCCCTTGTATATTGTGCAATAATTATCTGAAATGGCCTTTACTTGCTAAGATTGCCGATGAAATGGGCGTTTTCTACATCGCTACCGGGCATTATGCACAGAATATACAACTAAATAATACCTTTTATATAACATACGCTGCCGACTCGGATAAGGATCAAACCTTCTTCTTATGGGGATTGAAGCAAGATATTCTTAATAGGATGCTGTTGCCGATGGGCGATATTACAAAAGCTGAAGCCCGTTCCTGGGCTGCTGAACATGGTTTCCGAAAGGTGGCAACCAAAAAGGATAGTATTGGTGTCTGTTTTTGCCCAATGGACTATCGAACTTTTCTGAAAAACTGGTTGGCTCAAAATAATGAGGCATTGGCAGAAGAAGAGCAGATGATGGGGAGAATCAAGCATTGGTTGGAGATTGGCAAGTATTGGTTGGAAGCAATCAGGCAGGACTCAATAAAGTGAAACGAGGAAGATTTGTCGATGAAAAGGGAACTTTTATTGCCTGGCATGAAGGCTATCCCTTTTATACTATTGGGCAGAGACGCGGTTTGGGCATTCATCTGAATCGTCCTGTGTTTGTGAAAAGAGATTGATCCTGAAAAGAATGAAGTGGTATTGGCTTCTCTTTCATCGTTGGAAAAAACAGAAATGTGGTTGAAAGATTGGAATCTTGTAAATCAGGAGCGTACTTTAGGACGCTCTGACATAATTGTGAAGATACGGTATCGCAAACAGGAAAACCATGCTACGATTACCATTACACCAGATCATCTACTGCATGTGCAACTTCATGAGCCTTTAACCGCCATTGCTCCGGGACAAGCTGCTGCATTCTATAAAGATGGCTTATTATTGGGAGGAGGGATAATAGTCAACGCCCGGTAATTAGCCGACATAATTAAGGCACGGATTACACGGATAAACACGGAAAGAGAATAAACTTTATCCATGTAATTCGCATAATCCGTGCCTGGAAGAAATTGGAGAGGTGCTTCGAAACGCTCTCCTTGTACAAGCAATCTCTGTAATAAGGATAACTTGTGTCGGTTATGTCTTGGTTTTTGGTTATTCTTTCGAAGGAATGCTGTCATTCAGCGCTAACATTGCTTCTATATATTCGCGTGTATTGCTTAATCTGGGTACTTTGTGTTGTCCTCCCAGTTTTCCTTTCTGTGCCAGCCAGTCATGGAACAATCCCTCACGGGCAACGATTACTTCCAATGGTTGCAGAGCTATATCTTTCCATCGTTTCGCCTCATAATCGGAGTTGACCTCCTTCAGTGTGGCATCAAGTATCGCTGCAAATTTTTCTACTGAATCCGGCATTTTGGCAAATTCTATCAGCCACTGGTGCCTGCATTTTGCGTTCTCATCCATAAACACCGGCGCCGCAGAGTATTCGCAAATTTGTGCTCCGGTTTCGGCGCAAGCCTTTGCCAATCCTTTTTCAGCGTTATCGACAATCAGCTCTTCGCCAAATGCGTTGATGAAATGCTTTGTTCTTCCTGTGATGACAAACTTATAGGGATTCTTGCTGGTAAACTTCACTGTATCCCCAATCATGTATCTCCATAAGCCGCAAGAAGTAGAAATAACCATTGCATAGTTCTTGTTGAGCTCGACTTCTTCAAGGCAATAAGCTCGTGGACTTTCTTTTCCCACTTCCTCCAACGGAACAAATTCGTAGAAAATTCCATAGTCGATCATTAATAACATGGCAGGATCAAAGGTCGTTCTGGGTTCCGAAATATCCTTCCGAAGCATTATAAGTCTCTACATAATGCATTTTAGGTGTTGTAATCACCTGTTTATATTGCTCACGATACGGAGTGAAAGCCACTCCACCATGGAAGAAAACTTCCAGATTGGGCCATACTTCTTCCAGTGCCTGCTTTCCTGTCTTTTCAAGGATACGTTTGATAAGTACCAGCATCCACGACGGCACACCGGATAGGCTTGTCACATTTACCGGAATAGTGCTGTTGGCGATTGCTTCTATTTTGGTCTCCCATTCGCTCATCAATGCAATTTTCTTGCTAGGTACACGAATGAAATTGATAAGCGGATTCACATTTTGAATCAGAATAGCGGATAAATCTCCTACTAAACTATGGTTGGAGTTGAGGTTCGGACTATGGCTACCCCGAGAATCAGTCCCTTGCCGGAGAAAAAATGGCTATCCGGATTGATGCGGAAATAAAGAGCTGCCGCGTCTTTTCCTCCTCTGTAATGAATGTCTTCCAGTGCCTCTTTGCTGACGGGAAGGAATTTACTTTTTATCATTAGTCGTTCCGGAGGATTTTGCAAACCAGCGTATCTCCGATGGCCAAAGCAGATTCTGTTCCCCGGCTCGCAAACGTTCTACATAAGGTTTGATTTCTTCGTATGTTTGGATAGGAACACGTTTACGGAAATCTTCATAGTTACGGATAGAGGAATAATCGTACTTTCTTCCCATTCAGTTTGAGCGGCCTGGCGTGTTAAGCGGCTTAACACACGATGCTGTATCTCACTAGCCTGACTAGCATATAGGTCTATCTGTTTTAAACGGGAATCGAAAGTCTTACTAATAATTTTTGTAATATTCATTTCTGCTTTAACATAATAATGTTTAGTCGTGCAAAAGTAACTTATTTATCTTTTTTTTCTATCTTTACGACGGAAATAATCGTTAAAAATAGACGACTTTCATATAAATCCCGAGTTTTAGACTAAAAAATGCGACAATGAGAATTGGAATCTTAACATCCGGCGGGGACTGTCCCGGTATTAATGCCACGATTCGTGGCGTGTGCAAAACTGCCATCAATTATTACGGGATGGAAGTAGTAGGTATTCACAGCGGTTTTCAGGGCTTGCTGACTAAAGATGTCGAATCTATTACAGACAAGTCGCTCTCCGGTTTGCTCAATCTGGGTGGAACGATGTTAGGAACATCTCGTGAGAAGCCTTTCAAAAAAGGAGGCGTTGTCTCTGATGTTGACAAACCGTCTTTAATTCTTCAGAATATCCATGAAATTGGGCTGGATTGTGTCGTTTGTATCGGCGGAAATGGAACACAGAAGACTGCGGCGAAGTTTGCTGCGATGGGAGTGAATATCGTATCTGTTCCTAAAACCATTGATAATGATATTTGGGGCACGGACATCTCTTTTGGTTTCGACTCGGCGGTAAGTATTGCTACTGATGCCATCGACCGTCTACATTCCACCGCAAGCTCTCATAAAGGGTGATGGTGATTGAAGTGATGGGGCACAAGGCTGGCTGGATTGCTTTGTATTCCGGTATGGCAGGAGGAGGGATGTGATTCTCGTCCCCGAAATCGCTTATGACATTAAGAATATCGGCAATACGATTTTGGAAAGATTAAAGAAAGGCAAACCCTATTCTATTGTAGTGGTAGCGGAAGGTATTCAGACCGATGGGCGTAAACGTGCTGCTGAATATATCGCGCAGGAAATTGAATATGAAACTGGTATAGAAACTCGCGAAACAGTTCTTGGGGTATATTCAGCGTGGTGGTTCGCCTACTCCTTTCGACCGCAATCTTTCTACCCGCATGGGCGGGCATGCAACAGAATTGATAGCCAATGGCCAATTCGGGCGTATGGTGACTTTAAAAGGAGACGATATAGCATCTATTCCTCTTGAAGAAGTTGCAGGAAAACTGAAATTAGTTACTGAAGATCACGATTTGGTGATTCAGGGGCGTCGCATGGGGATTTGCTTTGGTTAGTTGCCGGAGCTTCTGTGTCCTGTACTGTGGAAACTCATCGACGAGGATGTTTTCTTCTGAAACATTCTCTGGTTTTATCTCGGGATTTGCATTCAGTTCGGTTTCGAGTTCATTCTCAAGCTCGGTTGCCAATTCAGTATCAGAACCTGTCGCAAGTTCAACTTCCATTTCTGTTTCCGTTTCAGTTGCCGAATGTTGTATTTTAATCTCCTCGATGGTTGACATAAATGTCGGTTCCTTTACCTTCTTTATAGCCATTTGGGCAGCATTCTGTTGAGACTCTTTTTTGGAATATCCCGTACCTGTTCCTGCCGGAAGTCCTTCAATGCGTACTTCAGTTTGGAAAACAGGGTTGCTGTCGTGATCGAGAAACTGCTCGATTAATTCAAAGGAAACCTCCATTTTGTTCTTTTGGCTCCATTCGATAAGCTTGGATTTGAAGTTAACCTCTTTTCGGGATATTTTATCCAGATCGATATAACGGTTAATGATCCGTTGTTCCATAAACAGTTTGCAGCGTTCATATCCCTGATCCAGATAAATAGCTCCGATAAACGCTTCAAAAGCATTTCCGTACATGTAGCTGTTGTGAGAAGAGGAGCGGGTAGAATACTTGATGAGCTTATCCAGGCCGATTTCAACGGCCAACTTGTTCAAAGTCTCCCGTTGTACAATCTTAGAACGTGTGTTGGTCAGGAAACCTTCCCGTTTCCCTTCAAAACGTTTATAGACAATATCTCCTACGATGGCGTCGAGGATGGCGTCACCTAAAAACTCCAGCCGTTCATTGTTGAGGGGACGTCCCTTGTCGGAGCGGACAGAAGTCGATTTGTGCAGGAGAGCCTGCTCATAAAGCTGGATATTGCGCGGGTAGAACCCGAGTATCCGGTAAAAACAAAGATAAGACTCTCTATCCTTGCGGAACAAGAGCCTTATCTTATCTATTTCGTTACGTAACACGATTTTACTCTGCGTATTTCTTGAAGATAACGCACGCATTATGACCACCAAATCCAAATGTATTGGACAAGGCAACATTAACTTCGCGTTTCTGTGCTTTATTGAACGTGAAATTAAGGTTATAGTCGATATTCTCGTCGTTGTCACCTTCTTCGTGGTTGATAGTCGGAGGAACAATGCCGTTCTTGATAGCAAGGATACTTGCAATAGCTTCTACCGCACCGGCAGCTCCCAACAAGTGTCCTGTCATTGATTTTGTTGAACTGATGTTCAACTCGAAGCATGATCACCGAATACTTCCTTGATAGCTTTTGCTTCTGAAATGTCACCTACAGGAGTCGAAGTACCATGTACATTGATATAGTCCACTTCTTTCGGGTCCATTTCCGCATCTTCCAATGCGTTCAACATCACCAATTTAGCGCCCAATCCTTCCGGATGAGAAGCTGTCAAGTGATAAGCGTCGGCAGAAGCGCCTACACCGGCAAGTTCCGCATAAATCTTGGCACCACGTGCTTTTGCATGTTCCAATTCTTCCAAAATCAGACAGCCTGCGCCTTCACCCATCACAAAGCCATCACGGCTTGCGCTAAACGGACGGGATGCACGTTCCGGATCATCGTTACGGGTAGACAAAGCATGCATAGCGTTAAAACCGCCTAAACCAGCTTCAAAAATTGCAGCTTCCGCACCACCTGCCACAATTACATTTGCTTTACCCAAACGGATATAGTTAAATGCATCGGCAATAGCATTTGATGAAGATGCACAGGCAGAAGTTGTTGTGAAGTTAGGACCGTGGAAACCATACATGATAGAGATCTGTCCCGATGCAATATCAGCTATCATTTTGGGGATAAAGAATGGGTTGAATTTCGGTCCGACAGTATCTTTATTCAGTGTATAATTAGCTACTTCTTCTTCAAAAGTATGAATACCTCCGATACCTACACCGTAAATTACACCTATTCTATTCAAATCTTCTTTTTCGAGGTCCATTCCAGAATCCTCCACCGCTTCTTTAGCAGCTGCAATGGCATACTGTGTATACAGATCCATTTTGCGAAGTTCTTTACGGTCAATGTAATCAGTTCCATTGAAATTCTTCACTTCGCATGCAAAATGAGTCTTGAATTTAGACGCATCGAAATGAGTAATAGGCCCTGCCCCGCTTATCCCCTTCACCAGGTTTTCCCATGTTTCTGCAACATTGTTACCTACAGGAGTAAGAGCACCAAGACCTGTTACTACTACTCTTTTTAATTCCATATTATAAAATAAGGATAATTACTTAGCGTTAGCTTCGATATAAGAAACGGCGTCACCTACTGTACCAATTTTCTCAGCCTGATCATCAGGAATAGAAATACCGAATTCTTTTTCGAATTCCATAATCAGTTCTACAGTATCCAGTGAATCTGCGCCCAGATCGTTAGTGAAGCTTGCTTCTGTTGTAACTTCTGATTCTTCTACACCTAATTTATCAACGATAATAGCTTTTACTCTTGATGCAATTTCAGACATAACTTTATGCTTTTCCATCTGCAGAGTAACCTGCAATGTGAGGAGTTCCGATAAATGTCTTTTCCAATAGATCACGGTTGATTTCCGGTTCATGCTCCCATACGTCGATGATGGCATCGAAATCATCTGGCTGTTCAAGGCTTTTTAAAAGAGCATCAGTCTGGATGACTTCTCCTCGTGAGGTATTGATGATAACAGGCTTCCGTTTGAGTGACTGAAAGAAAACTTCATCCGCCAAGTGGAACGTTTTATACTTTCCTTCCTTATATAAAGGTACGTGAAAAGTGATGATGTCACACTCTTCCGCTATTTTCTCCAGTGAAGAGAATCGTTCTGCACCTTCTTTTTCTTCCCGTGGCAAATCATTCAATAAAACACGCATGCCAAAATCCTGGGCAACTTTAGCTACCTTACTCCCCGACATTTCCTACTCCTATGATTCCAATCGTCAGTTCATTCAGTCTTTTATTCCTGACGGACTTCCATACAAGAAGCGATGACTGTATATATTGGGCGACAGAAGCCGAATTACATCCCGGTGCATTCGTCCATTCGATACCGGCCTGTTTGCAATACTCCGTATCAATATGGTCGAAACCTATGGTTGCCGTCGCTATGAATTTCACTCGACTACCTTCCAATAAATCCCGGTTGCAATGTGTGCGGGTACGGACAATAAGTGCGTCCGCATCCCGTACGAGCTCCGGAGTGAAATCTTTCCCGGTGCATAAACTACCTCATCGGCTATTCTCTGCACCGCTTCTTTTTTATATAAGGTATTTTATTGTCGATAATAATTTTCATATACAATTCATCTTTTTATACCCACAAAGGTAACAAATAAAAAAGTAAGAAACGGTTGCTTGTCTGAAAAATATTACATAGATTTGCCCTATTATATATCTATTAGCTAGTTAAGATTATGACATTTAGTAACCTTTGCAACGAGATTTTTGAAATCGACAACAGATTACCATGTAACGGATAGTGTGGATGCTCCGATGAACAATCCTTACGAGTTGAAAACTATTGAGTATTATTTATATCTAAAGAACTGGATTGATGCTGTGCAATGGCATTTTGAGGATATTATCCGTGACCCGCAGATTGATCCGGTAGAAGCATTGGCCTTGAAAAGAAGAATTGATAAATCAAATCAGGACCGTACAGACCTGGTGGAATTAATTGATAGCTACTTTTTAGACAAATACAAAGAGGTAAAACCTCTCTCTGACGCAACGATCAATACGGAAAGCCCTGCATGGGCAATTGACCGCTTGTCAATTCTTGCATTGAAAATTTACCACATGCAGCAGGAGGTGGAACGTACGGACACTACCGAGGAACACCGTGCTCAATGCCAGGCTAAGTTGAATATCCTGCTGGAACAACGCAAAGACCTTTCTACGGCTATTGAACAGCTGTTGGCTGATATCGAAGCCGGAAGAAAATATATGAAAGTATATAAACAGATGAAGATGTATAATGACCCGGCATTAAATCCGGTGCTTTATGCGAAAAAATAACGAATGGCGCGTATTCTCATTATTCGTTTTTCAGCTCTTGGCGATGTAGCCATGACAATCCCGGTAATACATTCGCTGGCTGTGCAATACCCGCAGCACGAAATAACAGTGTTAAGTCGTGCTGTATGGCAGCCACTCTTTCAGGGGTTGCCTGCCAATGTGGGTTTTGTCGGAGCTGATTTAACAGGCAAGCACAAGGGGCTTTGGGGCTTGAATAGCCTTTATTCGGAATTGAAAGCGATGCATTTTGATTACATTGCTGATTTTCATCATGTACTTCGTTCTAAGTATTTATGTTTGCGATTCCGTCTTGCCAATAAACCGGTAGCTTCCATTTGTAAAGGAAGGGCAGGCAAAAAGAAAGCTGGTTCGCCGTCATGATAAGGTGATGGAAAATCAGAAGAGTTCTTTTCGTCGTTATGCCGATGTACTTGAGAAGCTAGGTTTACCGGTACTATTAAATTTCTCTTCTATTTATGGCGAAGGAAAAGGAGACTTTGCGGAAATAGAACCAGTCACAGGGCCTAAAGAAGATCAAAAGTGGATTGGTATAGCTCCTTTTGCCAAACACATGCAGGTAAGATTTATCCGTTAGAGTTGCAGGAGCAGGTTATAGCACATTTTGCGGCTAATCCCAAAGTAAAGTGTTTTCCTTTTTGGAGGCGGTAAAAGCGAGCAGGACGTATTTGATGCATGGATTGCTAAATATCCTTCTGTCGTTTCAATGATCGGTAAACTGAATATGCGTACCGAACTGAATCTGATGAGCCATCTGGACGTGATGCTTTCAATGGATTCTGCCAATATGCATTTGGCGTCCTTGGTCAATATTCCGGTTGTTTCTATTTGGGGGGCCACTCATCCTTATGCCGGTTTTATGGGCTGGAAGCAATTGCCGGTCAATACCGTGCAACTCGATTTGTCATGCCGTCCCTGTTCTGTATATGGTCAGAAGCCTTGCTGGCGAGGTGATTATGCCTGTTTGAGGGATATAAAGCCGGAGCAGGTCATTGCGAAAATAGAAGGGTTTGTAGATTAATCCTTGCTGAAGTTCAAATTAGCTGTTTATTGAGCCGAAAGAGCGTAGAATCAAATAATGATGAAAGAGATACAACGAAAGAAAAAGGTACTGATAGATCTTACGAATTATGGTAGTCTCACAGCCGGCTTCGGGCAGATTGCGGCCAACTATGCAACCGCCTTTTCGTCTATGCTGGTAGATGATCTTCATTTTGTATATTTATTGCGGCAGAAATATATGCAGGAATTTGGCCCGAATGTGACCTCTGTTCCGGTACGTCGTATCAATAAGTTTTTCCCTTTTACCCTTCCCAAGGTAGATGTATGGCATGCGGTGAATCAGCAGCGGAAGTTGTTACGTATTGCCGGTGGTACAAAGTTTATCTTTACTATACATGACTTTAATTTCTTAACGGAGAAAAAGCCTTGGAAGGCTAAAATGTATCTTCGTCGGATGCAGAATAAGGTCAATAAGGCATCAGTAGTCACAACGATTTCTCATTATGTAGCAGATGTCATTCGCCAACATATAGATTTGAAGGGGAAAGAGATCCGGGTCATCTATAATGGGGTGGAGAGGATCGATACATTGGAAGGAATAAAGCCGTCGTTTGCGACGGGGCGTCCTTTCTTTTTTACGATTGGACAGATCCGTAGGAAAAAGAACTTCCATCTCTTGGTTGACGTAATGCGTCATTTCCCGGAATATGATTTATATATTTGTGGCGATGCTCATTTTGCTTATGCTGAAGAAGTGCGCAATCTGATCCGTGAGAAGCAGCTCACTAATGTCTTTTTGACGGATGTTATTTCTCAAAGTGAAAAGATTTGGTTGTATCGGAACTGTGAAGCGTTCCTGTTTCCTAGTGAAGGAGAAGGCTTTGGATTGCCTGTGGTAGAAGCTATGCAGTTTGGGAAAGCTGTATTTGCTGCTAATCGCACTAGTTTGCCGGAAGTTTGTAATGGACATGCCATCATGTGGGAACATTTGGATACAGAATCTATGGTGGAAAGTATCCGGGAGCATCTACCTGATTTTTATAAAGATAAGGAACGCTTGGAAAATCAAGGGACATGCCGCTTCATTCAGTTACGAGAAGCATATACAAGCCTACCTTGATTTATATCGGGAGTTAGCTCAATTGCCTTAGTATTGGAATCAATTGCTCGTATACCTTTTCGGGAGTAATTAATGCAAAACGCTCCTCATAGGGTAATGTCGCCTGTTGTTCCGGTGGAAGAATGTCGTCAGGACTAATTCCTTCGGCGAGTACGGAATTGGCGGGTAACCACATTGACTTTGACGCACTTGGTGAATAAATGGCAAATGAAGGAACTCCAAGAGCTTGGGCGATGTGTCTGGCTCCTCCTTCGTTCCCGAAGTAAAATGAACAGTTGGCACAAAGTGCTGCCAGTTGTCGTAATGAAGAAGCTTGTATATCGATCTTGATACGTTCCGGACATCCTAATTCCTTGTAGATATTTCTGGCATCTTCTTCTTCGTACCCCGGCGCGTAGTTGAAGATCATTGTATGTCCTTGTATTCCTCTAATATTCTTTTCAGTGTGGCTGCCATGAACTCCGTATTCCATTTTTTATGGATGAGTTTGGTTGTGACTCCTATTAATAACACAGGGCGTGCAAAATCAATCCCTTCCTTTTCCATATAATATCGGAAATCTTCTTTTTCCCGGTCAGTGAGATATAACCTGAATTCTTTTTGTATATTGAATAGGTCTGATCTTTTCTAATGGTGCTGCAAGCAACAGGTTGCGTTGTACCATGTCAGTTGTCAGATTCTTACTGTAAGTGTCTGTCCGGTAGTTCAGTAGAAAATGTGTATATCCTTTGATGCGCCCTATCCGGAAAGGGGTTCTTAATGAAAAGAGAGAAAAAAAGAGTCCGGATGGTAGAGCGCATATCGATGATTACATCGTATTTGTTTTTATGCATTACCTGCCATACTTTATATAAGCAGTGAATGGTTTATTCTCATTCTTGTCAAATGTAATAACTTTATCTATATCCGGGTGCCCCTCATAGAGCGGAGCAATATTTTTATTAAGCACGAAGTGTATCTCTGCATCGGGAAAACTTTTTTTCAGCGTGCTGCACAATGCAACAGCCAGAATTGAGTCGCCTATTTGTCTAAATCGAATAATTAGAATTCTTTTGATTGGTTTCATGCTTAAACTTCCTTATGCTTTTTATCGTGCAAACATAACTAAAAAAAAGCATTTATGTCTAAATATAAATGAAAAGAAAAAAGAAAAAATGACTAAAGCGGTTCGTAACAGGACTTATATGTAGAGAGAGTTAGCCAATCTTTGTGAGAAAAGAGAAAAATATAGTCGGAATATGGCCTAATTTCTTTATCTTTGCTCAATCTTTGTAATTAGTATTATATAGGAGAGTGTAATGAGAGTGATTGTAAATCCCAAGTACGCACATTTGCAGAAGGAGATAGAAGAAATTCCAAGGTCCTTCCAGAAAGAAAGAGATGTGGTGTATGATGGTCGTAATGTTTTAAAACGAATTGGCTTGGGCAGTATTGATGTTGTGGTGAAGAGCTTTAAGAAGCCTCACATCATCAACCGCGTTGTATATTCGTTTTTCCGGCAATCTAAAAGCAGAACGTTCCTATATTTATTCTATGGAGATCCAACAGCATGGTTTTGACACTCCGGAGCCAGTGGCTATGATTGAACAATTTCAGAATGGTCTTCTTTCACATAGCTATTATATTTGTTGTTATGATGGTGGCGAAACTGTCCGTTCCCTGATGGATGGGAAAGTGGAGGAAATGAAGATAAACTTTCTGCTTTTTGCGCGCTACACGGCTGCTTTGCATCAGGCAGGTATCCTGCATTTGGACTATTCTCCCGGCAATATATTGATCCATCAGAATGATGCGAATGAATATAGTTTTTCCTTGGTCGACGTGAATCGCATGCAGTTGCTATCGGATATTGATTGTGATACTGTGTGCCGTAATATGTGTCGTTTGTGTATTTCGCGTGAGGTACTGACTTATATAATGACAGAAACGCTTCTTTGAGGGGATGGGATGTAGAATCTACTGTTAGTCTGGCTCTTCGTTATAGCGATCAGTTTCTTTACTCATTATATTTATCGTCGTGCGGCACGAAAAGAAAAAGAAAGGCATATCGTATCCCTGATTTTATTCTTCCGTTTGTACCGTTCCGTACGTAAATTCTTTTCTTGGGAACCGCATATCTCACGTTTCTTATTGAAAAAAGAAAAGCGCATTTATGATACATACTTGTGTAAGTATGACTATTGCGAATTGCTTTCTGCTGATTATCAATGATTAATTCTTACTTCCGCGCATGACTACACTGCGGATTTTATGCCTGAAAAACCCTTTTTGATTAATATATGTGCAGTTATGTTTATCCAAAAATGCAGAAATGACTGCTTCGTCATCATGTAGATGGTATGTGCAAATGGCAAAATCCAGCTTCTGGCAATTCTGGAATAAGTTATTGCATCCGGCCAATGCGTGCCGTTCGGCTCCTTCTATATCCATTTTTAGAAATAGATGCTCCTCCGTTTGATTGTTGAAGAAGTCATCCAGAGTTTGTTCTCTCGAAGAATTATGGTCGCTTACATATTTTTGGACAATCGTAACTTTATTCTGCCATGGTTCGAAGGTAGCTCTGATGGCTTCCAACCATTGCTCGTCCTGCTCAAACAAGTAGACATGTTTAGCTTCTTCGATGATTTCCAATGAAGAATATCCTTCGGCGCAACCGACATCTACAAATACCTTTCCTGTCACTTCTTTAACGCTGTTGAAGTAATGGTGCGGTGAGCGCCTGTCTTGTTCCATACTCAAAGCCCTATAATATTTTTGAATTTTCTTGGCTGGAGTGCTTTTTCTGAAATAAGTCGCTTCTTTTTTTTTGAACATAGTATAAGCCTTTTTTCCTCATCTTTCTGTACATCAACAGGCATATTGGCGTATTCATCCTTGAATTCATACAGGTGTCTTGAATATCCATGTTCTTTAATATATTCATAGTATTTCAGATAAGGAGAGCCGGGCTTATATCCTTTCATGAAATAATATGGGAGAGTGCCATATATAAATTTCTTTATTGTGTGTTTAAGTATGTTCATCTCATTAATTTCTTGTAGATGTTTAAGATCTCTTCCGCTTGCTTTTCTTCAGAGAATCTTTTGGCAAATATTTGCCCTTTTCAATCATCACCTTTTTTCTTTCAGTATCGGAGTATATCTGTTTGAAAGCATTGGCCATTCCTTTGATATCGTCAGGATGTACATAGATAGAGTCGGGACCTCCGGCTTCTTCCAGGCAAGATCCAGTCGCGGCCACTACCGGAATACCGGAGTATAGAGCTTCTATAATGGGAATACCAAAACCTTCGAAACGGGAAGGGTATACAAAAATTTCAGCTAACTGATAAAAAGCCGGCAGATCATCAAAAGGAACATTGCTGATGATATGTACCCTTTCTTCCAGCTTATTCTCCTTAATGAAACGTTCAATTTTATCAGTATATTCCGTGTGGCGTCCTACAATGACGAGATGAATCTGTTCAGGAAGCATCGTTAGTGCCTGCACCGCTGAAAGGGCGTTTTTGCGTTCTTCAATACTTCCTACGTTAAGGATATAGTGATCCGGTAGCTGATATTTAGCCCGGTTTCTCTTTTTCTTCTCTGCTGTTACAGGATGCATGAATGAAGGATCACATCCCTGATAAACAACTTCTATCTTATCGGCGGGAATCCTGAAATACTCAATAATATCACGCTTGGTACATTCGCTGATAGCAATGATTTTATCGGCATTTTCGCAAGCTTTACGGAATTTGTATGTGTATATTTTCCTGTCGATCGAATGGTAATATTGTGGGTAGCGCAGAAAGATCAGATCGTGGATTGTTACGATACTTTTTACCTCGCTTTGATGTATATTCAGGGGCAACTCATTACTAAGTCCGTGGAATATATCGATTCTTTCTTTTTCCAGTTGTTGGGTAACGCCCCATACTCGCCACAATGAACTTAACTTTTTCCAGAAAGAAGTAGTGGGGTAAGAAAGCTGTAGTTGCCGATATTGCTTCGTTAATTTGTTCAGCCTCTTATTTTCCCGTTTCTTGGGGGCATACAATACATATTCATTCTCCGGATAGAATTGGCATAGAATATCCACTATATAGCGGCTATAATTACCCAAACCGGTGAAATTCTGTACTGCACGTTTTCCGTCAAAACCTATTCTCATTTCTACTTCTTACCTTTATGTGATTATAGTTAGACTTCAAAATTCCGATAAGGTTTATTCAAGTCTAAATAATGGAAATTATGTTGTCTTTGTCCACTTTGTTTAGGTCTGGTCATGTAATCTCCGTATTTCTGTGACAGATAGGCGTCGTATTTCTGTACTCCCATACTTCTTCATCTTCAAACCGGATAGGAGTGGGAGTGCCCAGGATATCCTTTTCGACATGATTCCTTTCATTCCATCATCATAATCGCAGACTAATGCGCATTGGTCGAAATCGTATTTCTTCATCACCTTCCTGATGCTTTCCTGTGCTCCGGTAAGGGTAAAAAACTTTCTGCATAATAGCGGTATCCATGAACTGGGACCTTTTCCCATGCTTGTATGGATCGCGATGAATCAGATAAAGTACACGTTTGTAGAACTCATACTTCGCAAAATGCATTCTTTGCGCCATACGGCTTTCCGGAACTCCATCTAGTGGAAATATATCAATATATACACCTCCCAGATATTTGAGATGCATACGCTCGATTAAGGTTGTGTTGGCATCCTGCACCTTTGCGAATGGAAGAGGATATTCCTTGTCGTTTTCAGCACATACAGCTTCGTATGGTTCCGGCAACCATTCTTTGGCATTAGCCATTAGTAAGTCATAATCGGCTCTTGGCATACCGATATCCAAATCATCATCCCAGGGGATGAATCCTTTGTGGCGCACAGCTCCCAGCATGGTGCCTGCCATGATGTAATATCGCAGATTATGTTCTTTGCAAACTTTGTCAACAGCTAATAAGTTCTTTAATATGCGAAGCTGTAGAGGGCGGATGTCGTAATTAGCCATTCTATCTGATTTTAATTAATAAAGACTGGCTGGAATCAGCTTCTGTGCCTGTTGAAAGTCTTCTACTGTGTCCAGCTCGGCCGAGAAAAACTCGGTGGTGTCCATAACGTAAAAACTATATCCTTGCGGAATCAGTCTCTCAAAAGCCCGTTCGTAGAATATATTATCCAGCCCTTCGGTAGTAATCATAATTTCCAGTTCCCGGAATAGCGCTTTGGTATATTCAGCTGACATCTTTTCAATGCCGATAGATTCTCCGATAGCATCGGATATTGAGCAGACTTTGCTGATTTCAACGACCTTTTGTGCGTCGTCCACGATGACTTTTATTTCTTCTGCTCCGAGCTCATGACGATTCAGTGCCAATATGTCGTCCTTTATCCGAATGAAGCAGTTTCTCTACAATCTGCGGATCAAATACAATGTCGCTGTCTAATAATAAAATCTCCTGCCCATCTGTATATGGAACGGGTGAGCCATAATGAATAGATATTGTTGGTTGATTCATACCTGTCATTATAGATGAAAGTAATATCTTGGGTTGGATAATGTGCCTGTAGAGAAATCAACGATTTGCTGCTGGCGATACCCGGGTGACAATGATGAACTCATCAATTCCGTTTTGTATCAGAGCATCAAAAGCTCTTTCCAAAAGGCATCGTTCTCCTATTTTGAGAAGACATTTGGGCGTCGTATCGGTCAGCGGGCGTAAGCGTGAAGCTATTCCTGCGGCTAATATTACTGCTTTCATTTGGATGCTATTTTTTTAATTGTGTCTATAACGATCCGGTTCTGCTCTGGGCGTCCCAATGTGATACGCAAATGAGTGTTGATATCCGGTTCATTCATAAACTTCACTTTATAACTCTGTTTAGCAAAAGCCTTTTGTAAAGCCTCTTTCAGTTCTATCGGGTATTTGATTAAAATAAAATTGGCAACAGATTCATATACTTTGAATCCGGGTAACACGCCGATTTCCTTTTCGTAACGCTCACGGTCCTCGTTCATCAGTTTGGCGATGTTTCGATAGTGTGCGTCCGATTTAAGAGCCGCAATGGCGATATCTTCGGATATTCGGTTGTATCCCAGATATTTATTGCTGTATCTGCTGAAATTTTCCAGTTCCTTACTCATAAATCCGAATCCCATACGTAAACCGGGCAATCCATAAAACTTGGATAAAGTACGGGAAATAATCAAATTCGGATATTTATTAACCAGCTTTTTGATATAACTGGTATCAGTTGAAACAAAAGAAGCGTATGCTTCGTCTATCAGTACCACTGTCTGGCTGGGTACTTCTGCAAGCAGTTCATCCAATTCTTTCGGAGTTAAACCATTGCCGGTAGGGTTATTGGGAGAAGCTAGTAAAAGAATCTTCGGATTCTCTTTCTGAATCATATCTTTTAGCGTCTCAAAGTCATATTTAAAAGTATTTCCGTCTTCGTAGAGAGGATATTGCAAAGTATGGCCATTCACCTCATCTGCAATTGATTTATAATACCACCATGAGAACTTGGGAATCAACATCGTTTTATTTCCATCTTCTTGAGTCAGGAAGTAATGAACGGCTTGCTTCAGGATATCTTCTCCGCCGTATCCTAGCAGGACTTGTGTTTCATCTATATCGTAAAGTTCGGATAAGAAAACAGATAATATACTTTTCTTTCCTTCATCATAAATGCGGGTATAAAAACAAAGTTTATTTATATCGAAGTTTTTAAAGCCTCTACTACTTCTTTTTGATGGACTGTAGTTAAATTCGTTTCGATCTAAAAGTTCAAATTCTTTTCCATATTAGTTTTGTATGATTCCTTTATCGCACCAGGTTAGCTTCCTGACTTTCGTTTCGTTCAAAATACTGCGGTTGTTGCTCAAATTATCCGTTCCATGTAGCTCATGATAAAGATGGAACACAATTCCCGCAAATTTGATGGTACGCTTGCGTACACCGTTATTGATGAGGCGGCACACTAATTCATGATCTTCGCTTCCCCATCCGGTAATAGCTTCATTGTACCCATTGACTTTTAATAAATCCTCTTTCCAGAAAGCCATATTGCATCCTCTGGAATATGAAATATCCCATTGGCGATAATGCTGAAGTAGTGGGCTTAGCCAGGCAAATGTACTCCGTTGATTGTGTTTTTTAGTACCTTTGTCGTGAATAGAGATAATGCAGTTCCTTTCTGCCAGCATTTTTGGTTAAACCTTCCCGGATTAATACACGGCTACCGGTTACGAAACTGCCTTTTTTAGCAAAATGTACATGATCTTTGACGAAATCTTTGTGTAAGACGATATCCCCGTCAATTTGTATAATATATTCTTTAGATGCTTTCGCAATAGCTTTGTTGCGGATGGAAGCCAGTCTGAAGCCTAGATCCTCATGCCAAACATGAATAATGGGGACTTCGGAAGAAGCAGCCAATTGATGAATTAGCTCTCCTGTATCTTCTTTAGAACCATCATCGGCAATGATAATTTCATCAGGAAGGAGAGATTGACGTAGCACGCTTTTAACGCATAATTCTAATGCGTCGCTTCTATTATAGGTGGATATAATTAGCGATGTACTTATGTTGCTCGCCATGGGTTTATTCATATAATTATTACTAAGTTAGTTAAATAGTTAAGGGGCTTGCACTAAAATTCTACAAATGTATACATTTTATTTGGTTGTAACAAGCGTTAAAGGCTTTTTCAGGATAGCTACATCAAATTTTATGATTCTTTTTTTTGTTCTGGAATTAATAAGTCTACATGCAAGTTCGTTGTCTTTTTGTGTCCTAGGCGAGTCACCTCTTCATTATAACTATTGGCTTTGTATAAATCTTCTTTCCAAAAGGCCGTATTCATCCTCTTACATAGTAAAATATCATTATGATGATACTTCTCTTGTAAATGACTAAGAATGAAGAGATGACTTTTCCATGTTCTTAAGAAGTATAAGACTGAAAAATTTGTAAATGAAAATAATATTTTCTGAGAACCCTTATAGTGTACTATTTGTTGATAGTTTTTCCGCCTAAGTTTTGTCCTTTTTTGTATTTATGACTTTTAATTAGATACTGAATGCTAAAAGGAAGTTTTAGGAATAAAAAACGTTTTATAGATTTGAATGTTAGTCGGGTTTCCAAAATAGGAGGGATACAGTTTTGAGAGCCTTGCTAATCCTTTTATTAAATCAACCCTTTTAATATTTGAGTACATCGCTGGTAGGTATCGATGATAAATTTCAAATAAATAATATAAGTTTATTTCTTTTTGAAGATGTTTGCTAAGGTTGTTGTCTGCTTGCATCAATCTCCTGATCTCACTAAAAACTATGGTAAGATCATTTAGATGCTTCAAGGTGTAGCCTTGTTCTATATTTGTAATAGAGTCTTCTCTCTTGCAATTATAAAGATATGTTGTCCGGCTGGTTAGGCTAAATGATCTGGTATTTAGAGCGAGCATGGCATGCATTACTATGTCTTCGTGGTACACGTGTTCCAAAAAATGAATATGAAATTCTTTTAAAAAAGAAAGATTATATAATTTATTCCATGTAGTTACCCATATCTCATTTTTTCTTCATAAAAGTATTGAGCCATACATAATTTACCTTTTCGTGTTATATTAGGATAGTTAGTAATTTTGAGTGAATTTTCATTCTCATCAATTTGATTGATTCCGGCTGCTACAAAGTCTACTTTCTCTTGTGAAATAATATTATATAAAGTTTCAATGCAATCAGGAACAATGGCATCGTCGCTATCCATAAAGTATAGATATTTCCCTTGAGCAGATTCAATTGCTGTGTTTCTCGTTCCTCCCAAACCAAGATTTTTTTTATGTGTAATTATACGGATACAGTTACCTCTAGGATGTGTGTGTTTAAGTTGGTAGACTATATTCATGCTGTTATCATGCCTAAATCGTCTACTATCAAAATCTCTAAGTTTTGATAGGTTTGGTTTAATGCGGATAATAAGGCGCGTTCAATGTATTGTTCTACATTATAAATAGGCATTGAGAGAGTTATTAGGCACATACTTTTCTTTAATCATTAATAACAAAATAATATTAGGTGATTACAAAGTTACTTTAATATTTGTAATGATGAAAGTTATTTCGTTTTTTATTGATTTCTTATCTCGAGCTTGCCTTGTATATGAAAAGAATAATTTCATTATAATAAAACTTGGGATTATTTTCATTACCTTTGTTCAGAATATTGTGTTTGTCTAAATAATGGGACTGATGTAAATTCTGCAATTCCTCTATTGTTTAAGACTATTGTTCTTTAATTTAAATTTTAATAATATGGTATATATTATTTGTTATGATTGGCCTTCAACATCTGGAAATCATACAGGAATGAGGTATCTTTATGAATATATTCAAAAAAGAAATCCTGAATTATATAAAATGTATACTTTTAATATGGGTAGGCGTTTTTTGGATAAGGGAAAAAGGGGGAAGAAAATCTCTGTGTTTTTTACGGCACTTAAATCAGCAATGACATATAAATCAGGAGATAAGTTTATTCTTACTGAATATTTACATAGAGATTCGTATCAAATATTGTTTGCAAAAATAATACGCTTTATACGTCCTAAAGCACCTGTATATGCTATGGTGCATCTTGTTCCTGAAAAAATTGGAAAGGCGATATTCGAAAGCACAAATAAAGAAGAGTTCGCGATTTGTTACAGAAATTGTAACATTGGGAAGTAGTTTGACATGCTATCTTAATAATTTAGGAATAGAGAATGTTTATACTTCATTTCATTATGTCGATAATAATTATTATACTCCTTCTGCAAACCTTTATAACAGAAGTGATGATGTCAAAGTGATAGTAATGGGTGCCTTGGCGCGTGACTTTGAACAGATCGCTTATATTGTTTCAAGACTTCCGCAAATTCATTTTTATATATGCAAAGGGCGGGAAAATATTGATTATTTGTTTTCAGGCTTAAAGAATGTAACATTGGTGGGGTATGTCCCGGAGGCGGAACTAAAGCATTATATGAATGATTCTGATATTTCATTAAATGTGATGAAGGATACTATTGGAAGTAATGTAATTTGTACTTCAATGGCAACAGGATTAGCGATGGTGGTTAGTGATGTTGGATCTATACGGGACTATTGCGATGAGACTAATGCATGTTTCTGTTCTTCTCCCGATGATTTTATAAAGAATATTATGATCTTAGCAAATGATCGAGAGTTGCTCAATTCGTTAAAAAAATGTCTTTGAAAAAAGCACAGCAGTTTTCTATCGATAATTATTGTGTTAGCTTGTCATCTCTATTGAAGTAATTGAAGAGTATGGCCGTTTACAGTTATTATAGTAAAATTCTTAAAGGATATTGTTAGCAAGGGTATTCCTTAAATTCAAAAATATAAGGCAATTTATTTATTGCGAGTTAATTGCCTTTTTATTTTCTTCCCAACATGATGAACTAAAACTAGCAAAGATACATTTAGTGTGAGTTTTCTTAGAGCATTGCATAAACGTAAAAGGTCGTGTAAGCTAAAGTCGTTTTTTAGCGAATGCTGTAGGAATTTATATATATAACGTTTGATCGCTTTTTTGAATTTTCTTTCGTTAAGGTGGGAATGGTAGTTTATACTAATCCATTCTATGAAAAGTATTGTTGCTCTAATCTTTTCTTTATTGAAATGAGTGGAGTTTGATATATTCTCCTTCAGCATTTCTCCAGCTGACAGGATTGCCTGGTAAAGATATGATTCCTCCTGTAAATTCTGCAAATTTAGCCCATGTTGCATCATCGGTGCACCAAGCCAAAGGGAATTTAATAAATCCTCCCGTTTGCTCCCATACTGTTCGGCTAAATACATACTCACAGGCGGCAGAACTAATTTTTCCCAGATAATTTATCTAATAGGAATTCATATCCAGAAGTTAAATCGGTTTTAAAAAGGAGGGTTTTTATACTTTAGTTTACCATACTCGTCAACGACTTCTAAAGGAAAACGGAATATATATTTTCCTTCAGAATGTTTTTGTGAGGCTCGAATTATACGTGCTACTCCGTCAAAGGGCATTAAGTCGTCATCTGAAAAAAAGCCATATAAGTTCTTCTGCTGACAATAATATACATCGTTCCCAATGACCGGGTAGGTCTTTTTGCCCATGTTTTGTTCAAAACGATGATATATAATGTCAAACTTGTTCTTGTAACGATCTACTATGGTCTCTAATGGGTAGGGACTTGCATCATCACCAATATATACGGTAAATTCGTGATTGTTTTGTTTACCGATAGAATCAAGTGTTTCTTGCAAAAACGTGGTTTATAAGCTGGTATAATAATTGCTAATTTTTTCATTTTTATTGCTATCAATTAGGTTTTGCAAATATACACATTCAGTTTGTTTAAATATTGTATTTGCAAACTTTTGTGATGGAAAACTATACTAGCAAGTTGCTGAATGCAAAATACCCCATAGAATTTTTTCTTTTGCTTTTCAGTTATATATACGTATTGTTAATAATGATTAATTGCAAGTGTGAAATTCTGCTCTATTTGTAAACAATCTCTTTTTAGATACTTCCTATGGATATTATTCCTTATTTTTGCAAGTAGAAAATGAATATTCAAATATGGAATCTCAATACTCGGTAAGCGTTATCATCCCTGTTCATAATACAGCTCCGTATTTGCGACGTTGTATAGAGTCTGTACGTAATCAGACGTTGAAAGATATAGAAATCATATTAGTAGATAATTTGTCGACCGATGATTCCCCTTCTATTTGTGATGAATATGCTAATATTGATTCTAGAGTAAAGAGTGTTGCATCTTGATGAGGCAGGTTTGTCTATAGCTCGTAATGCAGGAATTGAAATAGCGACTGCTCCATATATTGGGTTTATAGATAGCGATGATTATATTGAACCGACAATGTATGAAAACATGTTGTCAGCCATGGTGCAGAATAAGGTTTATATGGTATATTGCAATTTTTGCTTTGAGTATGAAGATGGCTGTATAGAACAAAAGTATCCTGATACAGGTAATGTGTATGTACGTACTAGTCAAGATGTTCAGCGGGATATTATTTTTGAGAGAGTAAGTAGTTCTGCTTGTACCAAACTTTTTGATAAGATTTTTTTTGATTCTTATCGCTTTCCTATAGGTATGTTTTTTGAGGATCATGCGACTATTTATCGCTGGATAAGTATTTGTGATAAAATAGTTTGGATTGATGTTGCTTATTATCATTATATACAGAGAGGTGATAGTATTTGCCATACAATCAATTCTATAAAACGTTATCATTATTTCTTGGCTGAATATTCAAGATTGGAGTTTGCAAAGGAGCGGCGATTGTTCAGATTCAGTCTTGGCTACGATAATCTACAACAAGCTGGTATCTCTGAAGATGTTGGTTCATTGACGGTCTTTCTATATACGGCCGGCAAGGGGGCTTCCTGTCCTTATTGCGGACATTTCAGTCACTAATTGCACAGTTGCTACTCCCAACATATTCAGGATTTTGAAGTTTACGATCATACATTTTGGAGTTAGTCATAAGGGTTGGTAAATATTATTGTGACCATGTTTCTTGTCTGCAAAAAATATTCTGCGAACCATTGTCTTTTCTGGTTCGTCGGTATGGTAGACGGAGCTATCTTGTTGAGGAACGCATCAGATCGATAAGCTTGAAACTTACCTTCCGAAAGGTTTCTTTTCTTTTGCAATTGTTTCATATAACGGTCAGTAGCTCTTCCTGCTTACGCATCCTACAACAGTACGGGCAACATAATCTTCTAATGCATAATAAAAAGTATTGATGTGGGTATTGATGATTTTGCCTATAAAAAGGTAAGGATTATATGGGGGTGGTCGTAGGCCAGATGACACCTATTGCTTTGTTAGAGGATAGAAGCGGAGAAGCACTTGATAACTGGCTCATCTGGAATCCTCAAATACAATATATGATGAGAGACCGTGGAAGATGTTTCACAGAGTCTATAAACAGAATAATCCCCGGTGTTACACAAATCTGCGACCGATTTCATCTAATCAAGAATATGACGGATACGATGATACCGGAAATAGAGAAAATAATTCGTCAGACCAAGTAAAAGCTCAAATATGAATATCCTGACAGAGATACGGCTTCTTCGTTAATTCTCCAGAACATATTTACCATGGGAGATGCCCGACACAGAGAAAAATTGAGGATATACAGGGAAAGTCTGAATTTAAAAATGCAGGGGATGATCATTGAGCATACAGCCACACATTTGGGCAAGAAAAGCTACTACATTTATAAGAACATTCACAACAGAAG
>VOFE01001061.1_pt1 | contig 26000 bp, 22 predicted proteins | sample 5384071 | NCBI WGS metagenome assembly VOFE01 (sample SAMN12384724, study PRJNA508395) | human gut metagenome | isolation source: healthy gut D | host: Homo sapiens
CCTCAAGGATTACGGCGTCGAAACCGCGGGCGACCTCATATCGCTGCTCGTGCGGCTCGAGGACTCATTCGGCATCGTGCCCGCAGCCGACGGCACGGGGCTCTCTCTGAACCCCAAGGCGCCTCACGCGCCCAAAGCGGCGATGGCGATCCAGCTGTGGGCCGAGAAGCGCGCACGGCTCGAGAACGGCGAGATCGACGCCGCCGAGTACGAGGACTGGAAAGCCTCGCTGTAGCAGCTCTCCGCATTTCGCAATCAACGCAACCGAATCAGGGCGCCAGGATAGTCGGTGAGCTCCGCTCGCACCTGCGTATGCTGAGTTTTTACTCCTCCATTGCATGCCAAGGCATTTCAAGCGTAAACGGGGAGTAAATGACGCGGTGGCTTACACGGCAGCACACAGCAGTACGCCGCGGCATTTCCCCTGGTTACTCCCGTTTTCATTGAGATGGCGAGATTCTTTACTCCCCATTAACCACCTGGGGAAACGCCGTGCAGAGACCGCCGAAAAGCCGATTGAGTTCGATTTGAGTTTCAAAGGACCTAAAACGGCCCCTTTTCGTTATCGGGGACAAAAATCGCACGTCTACTCACTTGGGATAAATTCTTACTCCCATTCCTCCGAATACCGCCCCATACTTTGCCGTCTTGAAATACGGGGAGTAAATAGCAAAATCGCAGGTGAAAGGGAGTAAAAAGGCAAAGAAAAAGCCTCCGTCCCAGCACGGGAACGGAGGCTCAATTTTCGTATTTACTCACCGCCGTCGCTGACGGCTTTGCCATGACTCTCGTACGAAACGAAACTCAGCGGCACAGTACGGCACTCAAAAGTGCAGGTCAGAACCCTATCAGCCTACTCCCACTCGATGGTTGCAGGCGGCTTGGACGTGATGTCGTAGCACACGCGGTTGGCGCCGGGAACCTCGGCCACGATGCGGCCGGAAATGCGGGCCAGCACGTCGTAGGGCAGCTTGGCCCAGTCGGCGGTCATGGCATCGCTGGACTCGACGGCACGCAGGATGATTGGGCGCTGATAGGTGCGCTCGTCGCCCATAACACCGACGGACTTGATGTCGGGCAGTACGGCGAAGTACTGCCAGACGCTGTGCTCGCTGTTGCGCTCGCCCGTCTCGGCGAACAGACGCTCGTTGTAGGCGTCCAGCTCCTCGCGCACGATGGCATCGGCGTTCTTGAGGATTTCGAGCTTCTCCTTGTCGACCGCACCAATGATGCGGATGGCAAGACCCGGGCCCGGGAAAGGCTGGCGGAACACGATGTGGCCCGGCAGGCCCAGCGCCAGACCAAGTGCGCGGACCTCGTCCTTGAAGAAGTGGTCGAGCGGCTCGATCAGGTCGAAGTGCACGCCCTCGGGAAACGGGATGAGGTTGTGGTGGCTCTTGATGGTGGCCGTCTTGCCGCCCGTCTTGCGAGCGCCGGACTCGATGATGTCGGGGTAGATGGTGCCCTGGGCCAGGTACTTGACCGGCTTGCCATCGGTCTCGAGCTGCTGCGCCACGGCGAAGAACTCTTTCCAGAACTGCGTGCCGATGATGCGGCGCTTCTGCTCGGGCTCGGTCACACCGGCCAGAAGCTTGGCGTAGCGCTCCTCGGCGTGAACGTGGATGAAGTCGACGTCGAACTGCTTGGTGAACACGTCCTCCACCTGCTCGGGCTCGCCCTTGCGCAACAGACCGTGATTGATGAACACACAGGTCATCTGCTTGCCCACGGCGCGTGCGCCCAGCGCAGCCACGACGGAGGAGTCGACGCCACCGGACAGAGCCAGAATCACGCGGTCGTCGCCGACCTTCTCGCGGAACTCGGCCGTCATGGTCTCGACCAGGTTGTCCATGCTCCAGTTGGGCTCCAGGCCGCAGATCTCAAACAGGAAGTTGCTCAGCAGCTGCTGACCGTACTCGGAGTGCTTGACCTCGGGGTGAAACTGCGTGGTGAAGATCTTGCGCTCAACGCACTCCATGGCAGCAACCGGGCACACGTCGGTGCTGGCGGTAACGGTAAAGCCCTCGGGCACCTCGGAAACGGCGTCGCGGTGGCTCATCCACACGGTCTGCTCCATAGGCGTGGAGTTAAATAGCTTGGCGCCGGCCGTACGCGTGATGGTGGCGCGGCCGTACTCGCCTACCTCGGGTGGCCGACCTTGCCGCCGAGCGTCACGGCCGTGATCTGATGGCCGTAGCAAAAGCCCAGGACGGGAAGGCCCAGGTCAAAGATGGCGGGATCGATAGACGGAGCGTCCTCGGCATACACGGAAGCCGGGCCGCCGGAAAGGATGAGCGCAGAGGCGTTCATTTCGCGAATCTCGTCGGCCGAGATGTCGCAGGGGACAATCTCGGAATACACGTTGAGGTCGCGGACGCGGCGGGCAATGAGCTGACCGTACTGCGCACCAAAGTCGAGTACGAGGACCTTTGCGGAAGCCTTTTGATCCATGGTTTCCCCCTCTTGTTGGCGGGGAGCCGGTGCCCACCCGCGCGAATAAACGAAAACAGCTTACATAGTGTACACGTTATATGGGGTTTCTCGTCCCTCGCAGCCATCAGCGCACGGCAAACGCACGACCTGGGCCCCTATTTGACGGTAATTGAAGTGCTACCAGACGTTACAGATGATGTAATACGTTTGAACATTGGACGCCCTGTGCCACAATACTGCCGAACGACTCCGCCTCTGCGGCGGCAAATACGATAGGAATACCAGCATGAAGCGCATCCTTCTCATCGCCACGGGCGGCACCATCGCATCGACCGAGGACGGCAACGGCCTCTCCCCCGCCCTGACCGGTGAGGAGCTCGCCCAGAGCGTCCCCGAGATCTCGGGCCTCTGCGAGCTCGACGTCATGCAGCCCATGAACATCGACAGCACAAATATGCGCCCCAGTGACTGGATGCGTATCCGCGACGTCGTCGTCGAGGGTTATGCCGACCACGACGGCTTCGTGATTCTGCACGGCACCGACACCATGAGCTATACCGCGGCAGCGCTTTCCTATCTAATTCAGGACAGCCCCAAGCCCATCGTGCTCACCGGCTCGCAAAAGCCCATGGGCAATCCCTTTACCGACGCCAAGCTCAACCTGTACCAGAGCCTGCTCTATGCGCTCGACGAGCACTCGCACGACGTCTCGATCGTGTTTGGCGGCGTAGCCATTGCCGGCACGCGCGCCCGCAAACAGCGCACCATGAGCTTTAACGCGTTCATTAGCGTCAACTATCCGCCCATTGCCTACATCCGCAACGACCGCATTGTGCGCAACGGGCTTCACGGCACTCATCAGAATGAGAGCCCGGTGCGTTTCTACGACAGTATCGATCCGCGCGTATTTGTCCTTAAGCTGACGCCCGGCGTGAACCCGGGTATCCTGGACGCCCTAGCCGATAGCTACGATGCTGTAATTCTTGAGACCTTTGGCATTGGCGGTATTCCCGAGTTTGGCGAGTCCGGCGATTCGTTCCAAGAGGCAATTTTCCGCTGGGTCGATTCGGGCCGCACCGTCGTTATGACCACGCAGGTCCCCGAAGAGGGCCTCGATCTGGGCGTTTATGAGGTCGGCCGCGCTTACGCCGATCATCCGGGCATTCTGCGCGGCGATGACATGACCACCGAGACGCTTGTGGCCAAGACCATGTGGGCACTCGGCCAGTCACGCGATGCCGCCGAAATCCAGCGCCTGTTCTACAGCCAAGTCAACCACGACCGCATCCCGATGGCGTAGCCAGGCATCGACCGGTATCCCCTACTCAATGCCTTCAAGAAGCTCTGACACCGTCATGCCGAGTGCGGGCGCGATCTTAAATAGAACCTTGAGCGTGAAATTTGCCGTCCCATCTTCGATTCGGTCGAGGTAGGGGCGGCTGATTCTGTCGCCACACAAAAATCAACCTTGGAGATACCAAGGTCCCTGCGTGTCTCTTCGACCCGCCTGCCAAGAATCTGTTTCGCACGTTCGTCCATGCAGCCGAGTTTGAAATGGAGCCGAACATAAACGTAAACTATAGTTTACGTTTTGCCGAATACACAGGAGTTTTTTCTATGTCGGGTTCTTCGGTCCGCATGTACCGAGCCACGCTTCGCACAAACAGCGCACCGCCCAAGCTCGTCGTCGTTGAAGCAGAATGCCTTTCGCCCGATGAGCGCACAGCATTTGCATTGCTATCAAGTCGCGTCGCCGCTGTTCTGATCCCTTGCCCGGCGCAAGGTGAACTTGCCATCCAATGCCAAGCGCACAGCTGCTCGCTCAATCAGGCTGCCGTAATCGCAACCAGCCAACGCGGTCTGCCCCTTCTCCTGGAAGCCGGCATCGCACTCGCCCTTCGCGGTGCCGGATACGAAAACGAGGCCGCCGCCGACATGGTCTTTAAACCACGATCGAGCGGCGGCCTCGCAGCAGCCATTGAATATGCATGCAGGCTCGTTGCCTAAAAGGACAAGCTAGAAACCAAAGCCAAAGCCCGTTCCAGTAATCGCCGAATACATAAAGTAGACGTTGATTACGTTGAGGAACACGCCCGTGATGCAGCCGTTACGCAGGTAGCGCTCGCACGTAAGACGTGCCATCACAGCGGAGCCCTCGTTGTTTTTTGCCTGGCGTCCCGCCGTAAAGTACGTCGCCACGCTCAGCAGCAGGTTGAGCACCGGCAGTGCCAGCAGCTCGTAGCTCTTGCCCCAGCGCGTCACCTCGCCGGCGGCGTTAAACTTCGTTGCCACCTCGGGGCCAATGTTGGGGATAACACGCTGCAACCACCAGCGGAATCACCGCAAGTACGAGCAGCGCAATACCCATGTAGCCAGCTTTTTTGCCATATTTAAACATGCGCGTCGTCCTTACACGTTAAAGCGGAAGTGCACGACGTCGCCATCGGCCATGACATAGTCCTTGCCCTCAATACGCAGCTTGCCGGCGGCCTTGGCGCCCTGCTCGCCGCCGAGCTCGATGTAGTCGTCATAGCCAATAACCTCGGCCTTAATAAAGCCGCGCTCAAAGTCGGTGTGGATGACGCCGGCGGCCTGCGGGGCGGTCGCGCCCTGACGAACCGTCCAGGCCTTGACCTCCATCTCGCCAGCCGTAAAGAACGACTGCAGTCCGAGCAGCTTGTAGGCTGCCTGCGCGAGCACGTCCAGGCCGGGCTGCTCCAAGCCCAGGCTCTCCAGGTAGTCGGCGGCGTCCTCGGGATCGAGCTCGGAAAGCTCGGCCTCAATCTTGGCGCAGATGGGTAGCGGCTTGACACCGTCGATGGGCGCCAAATCGTCGTTGAGCATATCCTCGTCCACGTTGGCCACATACAGGATGGGCTTCATAGTAAGCAGGAACAAGCCCTTGGCAGCAGCGCGCTCCTCGTCGGTCATCTCCATGGATGCGGCGCGCTTGCCCTCGTTGAGCCAGGCAAGCAGGCGCTTGGCCACCTCGAACTTAGGCATGAGCTCCTTGTCGCGCTTGGCCTCCTTCTCGAGCTTGGGCAGTTGTTTCTCGAGCGTGCCCATGTCGGCCAGGATGAGCTCGGTCATGATGGTGTCGGCATCGCCGGCGGGATCGACGAACTCGCCCGTGCGGCCCACCTCGCGCATGACGTTGGGGTCCTTAAAGTAGCGCACGACCTCGCAGATGGCATCGGTCTCACGGATGTTTGCCAAGAACTTGTTGCCGAGACCCTCGCCCTCGTTGGCACCCTTCACCAGGCCAGCGATGTCGACGAACTCGACCGTAGCCGGCACAATACGGCCGGGGTTAACGATGTCGGCGAGCTTTTGCAGGCGGCTATCGGGCACATCGACGATACCCACGTTGGGGTCAATCGTGGCAAACGGGTAGTTGGCGGCAAGGCCGGTCTTTTTGGTAAGCGCGGTGAACAGCGTCGACTTGCCCACGTTGGGCAGGCCCACGATACCGATGGAAAGGGACACGACAGCTCCTTTTGGTACAGGTACTTCAAACCGTATAAGTATAGCGCCGCCGCAGCATCCGGGCGAATCCGGACACCGCAGCGGCGCAAATGAAGCAGAGATGCGTGAGAGTTCGAGACAGCAGTCCTTACTTAAGCTCGGGCCAGAAATCCTTGTTGGCCTCGATGAGCTCGTCCAGGATCTGCTTGGCAACGCTTGCCGAAGGAATGGTCTTGGAGAGCGTGAGCGCCTGCCAGAGCTTCTGATAGCTGCCCTCGACCCAAGCCTGGACAACGAGCTTCTCGACGGAAACCTGCTGCTCCATCAGGCCCTTCTGGAACTGCGGGATCGGGCCCTGGCAGATCTTCTCAAAGCCGTTGGAGCCAACGATGCAAGGCACCTCGACCATGGCCGTCGGGTCGAAGTTGGGCACAGCACCATCGTTGGGGACAATCAGCAGGAAGCGCTCGAGCGTGTTCTCGGCCAGCGCGCAGGCAAGGTCGACGATGTAGTTAGCGTGTACGTCGGGCTCAAAGCCGCCGTCCTTGGCAGTACCCTTGGCGATGATGTCGCGGCAAGCGCCAAAGACCTTCTTCTCGCGGCCGTCCATAACCTCATTGGCGCGAGTGTAGTTGGGGTCAGACGTCTCGACAACATAGTCCGGGTACAGGTAGTACTTGAGGTAGGTGTTGGGAATCGTCTCGGGATCGACAGCATAGACATCCTTGGCCTTGCCGAAGGTGTGAATCCAGCTCTCCTCGACGTGCTGCTCCTTACCGGCCTCGTGCTCAATGCCGTCCAAGTAGCCGTTCTTTGCCATGTGCTCCTTGATCTGCGGCATGAGGTCGTTACCCTCCTTGTCGTAGATCTTGCTCCACCAACCAAAGTGGTTGAGGCCGTAGTAGCTATACTGCAGCTCGCGACGATCCTTGATGCCGCACATACGGCTCATCTTATCCATGAGGTCGATCGGCATGTCGCAGATGTTGATGATGCGGCTGTTGGGGCGCAGCACGCGGCAGGCCTCGGCGACGATGGCCGCGGGGTTGGAGTAGTTGAGCATCCAGGCGTTGGGGCTGTACTTCTCCATGTAGTCGAGGATCTCGATGACACCACCGATGGAGCGCATGCCGTAGGCGATACCGCCGGCACCACAGGTCTCTTGGCCAACGCAGCCGTACTTGAGAGGAATCTTCTCGTCGAGCTCACGCATGGCGTACAGGCCGACGCGGATGTGAGCAAGGACGAAATCGGTCCCGGTGAATGCGGTCTCGGGGTCGGTGGTGTAGCTAAACTCAACCTCGGGGGCGTTCTCGTGGAAGTAGATCTCGCAGGCCTTGGCCACGGTCTCCTGGCGCTCGGCGTTGTTATCGTAGAAGGTCACCTTGTTGACCGGAAAGCGGTCGCGCTCCTCAAGCAGCATCAGAGCGATGCCCGGGGTGAAGGTAGAGCCACCGCCGGCAATGGTCACGGCATAGTTTTTCTTGGACATGATGTCCTCCTCATTCTGGCCGCTTGCTCAATCCATCCCCGTACGCGGCCTGCACGGTTTGGAATTGTTACCTAGAAGTGGAGTTTTTATCTCTAGAATCGGCCTTGCGGTGCATACCGGCTCTGCAAGGCCGATTGTTTCGATGGACGATGGTTTACAGAAGAGTCTCGAACTTCAGAAGACTCTCGAACTTCTCGCGAACCTGCGGGACGCTAAGGCCGACGATGACCTGGATTGACTGACCTTGGACCACCAAGCCATGCGTACCGATCGCCTTGAAGGAAGCCTCGGGTGCAACGACGCTCTTGTCCTTGACGTTAACGCGCAGACGGGTAGCGCAGTTCGTTACATCGATGATGTTATCCGTGCCACCGAGCAGATCGAGGATGTTCTCGGCAAGCACCAAGCGCTCATGATCTTTACTCTGGGCGACCGATTTGCCAGCAGCACCGCCCTGCTTTTTTGCTTGTAGTCGGCCTTGGACTTGAGCTCGACCTCAACATCGTCATCCTCGCGACCGGGGGTCTTAAAGTCGAACTTGACGATCAGGAAACGGAAGACCACGACCCAAAGAGCGGTAAAGCACAGACCGACAAGGATGGAGATGGCGTACTGCAGACCATGTGCGGCCCAAAGGGGCAGCCAGTCCCACGAGAGCATCGAGATGATGCCGCCGTCGAAGATGCCCACGACGCCAAGGAGGTTTTGAGCCATGCAGCCAAGCGCTCCGAGCACGCAGTGGACGACGAACAGGCCAGGCGCGATGAACAGGAAGGTGAAGTCAAGCGGCTCGGTAATACCGCAAAGCATAGCGGTAAGGGTGACCGGGATCAGCAGAGCCTTGACGCGCTGCTTGCGCTCGGGTTTGGCGGTCATATAAAACGCAATGGCGACGCCAAGCGAGCCGAAGACCTTAGTCCAACCAGGGCAGGTATAGGCAGCCCAGGGTGCGGCATCCTTAAGAGCAATGCTCGGATCGGCAGCCAGTTGGGGCAGGATGTTAGCCCAAGCGGCAAAAATGCCGCCATTGACCGCCGCGTTGTCGTAATAGAACGGCGTATAGATAAAGTGGTGAAGGCCTGTAGGAATCAGCACGCGCTCGAAGAAAGCAAAGACGCCAACGCCGAACGTACCGGCGGAAAGGATGAATCCCTGGAAGGCGGAGATAGCAGCCTGAACATGCGGCCACACCAGGCAGGCGATAAGAGCGACCGGAACCATAACGAAGAAACCGATCATATAGATGAACACGGAGCCCGAGAACACGCCCAGCCACTCAGGAAGTTCGGTGTCGAAGAACTTGTTATGCAGCATCGTGGCGATACCAGAGATAATGAGCGCGCCCATGATGCCCATATCAAGCGTTTTGATGCTTGCGATAGTGGCAAGACCAGTACCGCTGCCCGCCTCGACAGAGTAGTCAACACCAAAGACAGGGCCCCACTGCCCCAAGATTGTGCTTACAAAGTAGTTGAAGGTAAGGTAGATGGCCAAAGCCTCCATGCAGCAGCGAGCGTTCTGCTTGTTCGCGAGCGAGATTGGCAACGCTACGCAAAACAGCAACGGCATCTGGTTAAAGAGCGTCCCACCACCCTGGAGCAGCACATTCCAGCAATCAAACCAAAGATGACCCGCTGTGGCCATCTCGCCAAAGATCGCCTCGGTGGTAAACAACGTACCCAGGCCGACGACGATTCCGGAAAATGCGAAAAGAATTGCAGGCGTGTACATTGCACCGCCGAAACGTTGTATCTTTTGCATCATGACGGGGAATCCCCCTCTCTTCATTCGGAGCGACTGCGGTTTTGGCTTCACTCGAGACCGCAGACGCGCCGTTTGCGTGTACCTCGTGCAATAGGACGGGTGGGCCCGCTTCCCTGACTTCTTGCGCTTCTATTTTTATCATATCACTTATCTAGACAAGTTAGCATAAATACTACGGTCGGTAAACGGTTGATTATTGGCCGTAAACGGTATGAGTCCAGTGTTTTGCCTGCTAAATCTGACATACCTTATGGCTGCATTTAAAATTTCTTTTCTACTTGTCTAGATGTGCTTGTCTATATCTATAGACATACCTATACTTCATTACAACATTCACCGCCACGTTAAGGAGTCACCATGAAAAGCGCGGTCTTCTATGGAAAGCACGACCTCAGAGTCGAGGAATCGGCAAAGCCGGCCGTGGGCAGGCGCGACGTTCTGATCAACGTCAAAGCTTGCGGCGTCTGCGGTACCGACGTTCATATCTATGAAGGCGACAAGGGTGCAGCCGACGTTACCCCGCCCACGATCCTTGGTCATGAGTTTGCGGGCGTTGTCGAGGCCGTGGGCAGCGACGTCGCTGGCTTTAAACCGGGCGATCGCGTGCATCGACCCAAACCATCCCTGCGGCTGCTGCGAACCCTGCCGCGACGGAATCAACCACTACTGCGAGCATATGACCGGTTACGGCACCACTGTTAACGGCGGCTTTGCCGAGTACTGCTCCGTCGATATGCAGCAAGTTTACAAGTTGGGCGATCACACCAGCTTTGAGCAGGGTGCTATGACCGAGCCCGTCGCCTGCTGCCTGCACGGCATCGATATGTGCAACATCAAGCCCGGCAGCACAGTTGTCGTTATCGGCGGTGGCATGATCGGTCTGCTCATGATGCAGCTTGCTAAAAACGCCGGCGCCACCAAGGTTGTCTTGCTCGAGCCTGTCGAAGGCAAGCGCGAGGTTGCGCTCAAACTCGGCGCCGACCTGGCAATTGATTCCATCCACGAGGACGTCCCGGCCCGCCTGAAGCAGGAGGGCGTCGGCAACGTCGATGTCGTTATCGAGTGTGTTGGCAAGCCCGTCACCATCGAGCAGGCCATCCAGATCGCCGGCCATAAGGCTACGGTCATGATGTTCGGCCTCACCAAGCCCGATGAGACAATCACCGTCAAGCCCTTCGAGGTCTTCCAGAAGGAGCTTGTGCTTACCTCGTCCTACATCAACCCTTATACGCAGCGTCGCGCGCTCGAGCTCATCGACTCTGGCAGGCTCGACGTATCCTCGATGGTCGCCAAGGTGGCTTCCCTCGACGAACTCGGCGCCATCCTGTCAGACCCAGCTCTGCGTGCCATGGGTAAATATATAATCGACCCCAGCAAGTAAATCGATCGACACCTGCGCGAGCAGTCCTCATCCACCGCTCGCGCACTCAGCTCTAGGAGACCGTCATGGCGCGAGCCATCTTCCAAACCATTTATGACAACGTGAAGCAGTCGATTGACGACGGCACATACGCCTATCTAAGCTATCTGCCTTCGGAGACTGAACTCACGCAGCTGTTTGGCTGTTCGCGCATGACGGTCCGTCGCGCCATCTCGATGCTTGCGGCAGATGGCTACGTGCTCCCCCAGCAAGGCAAAGGCATGCGCGTCATTCGCAACATCAGTGACGAGACGAATCGTGGTGGCGGCGGACTCGAGACCTTTAAGGAAATCGCAGCCAGCCGAGGCTTTGAGCTCAAAACGGTTACCACTGTCTTTGAGCTCCTCGTCTGCAACAAGGCGCTCTCCAAGATTACCGGGTTTCCTGAAGGCTGTGAGCTCACGCGTGCCAAACGCATCCGTTATGCAGACGGACGGGCCGTGTGCTCCGACGACTCCTATTACCTAAGCTCACAGGTACCGGGGCTGACACCCGAGATTGTCAACGACTCGATCTATCGTTACCTCGAAGAAGACCTTGGCATTAAGATTGCCACGGGCAAACGCGATGTAACGATTGAGCATCCCACGCCCGAGGATGCACGCGTGCTCGATCTCGACGACTTTAACGCACTCGCCGTTGTACGCGGGCAGACCTACAACGCCGACGGTATCCTTATGGAATACACCGAGACAAAGCAGGTTCCCAGCTTCTTTTTACTCCACGAAACGGTCACCCGCCGCAATAACGGCAGCGAGACCCATCAGAGCAGTATGAGCTAACCATCTATTAGTTGCGGTGGAATAGTTCCTAGAATGGCCAGCTTAAGGGCAAAAACAGGAACTATTCCACCCCAATTTTTTGGCCGGCGGGCAGCACCTGTCCCACCGGCCATCATTTACGCTCTTTCAGCTAGTCCGCGAGCTTTTCTACCTGGTCGAGCATCTTGTCGAGCTTGGCCTTTGCTTCGGCCTTGACCTTCTCAGCTTCTTCGTGAGCCTTCGCCTTCTGGGCGGCCTTTTCCTCGGCTTCGGGATCGACGACGACCAGATTGGACGCGTCGTGCTCAACAAGCTTGAGCGCATGCTCGGGACAAACCTTGACACAGGCGCCGCAGCCTAAACAATACGTGGACTCCAACGCAAAGCGGCCGCTTCCCCACCAAATCGCAGGCGAACGTGGGGCACACGTTGACGCACTCGCCGCACGACGTGCACTTGTCAAAATCGCACTCCGGCGTGCTCACCTGCATATTCTGGGCAAGCTCGGGATGGTTCTGCAGTGTCGAGAGCACCAGCTGCCGCCCATGGGTGAGCGAACGGCGACGCTTGGTCGTCGTGGTGCCGCACATGGTGTTGAGCGTACGCTCCAGCTGGGTAATCTGATGGCGATGGGCCTTGAGCTTTTGCGTCACCGAAGCCAGCGCCGCCGTCGCCGGATTGAGCTTGGTCACCGTCAGGCCCGTGGTGCGGGCAATTTTTTCCATGTACTCTTTGCGCTCGTACTCGCGGCGCTTATGGCATTTGAGGCTCTTGGGGTCGACCTCCAAGCCCATACCCGTGCCGGACCACTCCTCGGCCTTCGCAATCGCCTCGCCCAGAATGTCCTCGCCGCCGGTGTTGCGGCATTTATCGCACACGCCCAACGGCAGGTACACACTCACGTTGGGATAGTCGGTCAGTACCGAAAACCAAGTCTCTGCCGTAATATCGCCCACGCAGGCAACGACGACCTCGTTTTCACGCGGCATGCGTTTGAGGGCACGCGTGCAGGTGACGTAGGCGGTCTCGTGGCTCGTAGCAGCAGAGACGATATCGTCATACAGGTTTTTAGGCGCCAGGCGCGGCGAGATGATCGCCTCGGTCGGGCAGGCAGCGGCGCACAGACCGCACTTGCGGCAGGAGTCGAGAATCTCGATGGAGTCTTCCTCGACCTCGATAGCGTTGACCGGGCACACGTCCATGCACGCGGTGCAACCGCTCTTTTCGTTTTTGCAGGTCAGGCACGGAATGGTGTTGCCGCGCGGACGCTCCTTGTAGTCAGCAGGATTCCACTGCGGCGCCGACGGATCGAGTGCATCGGTCACGCCGCCAAGCGGGTTTTTAAGAAAATCGAAACCCTTGCTGATCTCGATAATGTCATCAAACAGATCGTGTTCCTGCGCCATGCGCGGCCCCTCCCTGAGCAGTGCAAACAAGCAAGAGATAATGATACGCTATCGGCCCACGCCTCGGGCAAATTACACGCGGAGCATCTTTGCGGCAAATAGCCCATGGCCTATCGCCGCCTCGATTGCACAAGGTCAATCAAGTGCCAAGCTATGCCTCGCACATGAGCTGCACGAGTTTTTGTTTGGTCACCTTGGCCTGCTCGTTGGCCATATTGCGCTCGTTTCTAAAGACCGCGTCCGCAACGCTCATCAGGTCGGCATCGGAAATCTCGCCAAGGCCCAGCTCCTCGAGCGTCGTCGGCAGACCAACGCGCTGGCAAAACTCGAGCACCTGATCAAGCTCGGGCGCACGCTCCAGGCGCAGCTGCACCACCAGACCAAACGCCACGGCCTCGCCGTGCATAGCCTTGCACTCGGGCAAAATCGTCAGGCCGTTGGCAATGGCATGAGCGAGCGCTAGGCCGCCACTCTCAAAGCCAACACCCGAAAGCAGAATATTGCACTCGATCAGGCGCTCAACCGCTGGCGATGTACGGCCCTTTTTGAGATCGCGCTTGGCAGCGACACCGCACTCCATGAGCGTGTCGTAGCAGGCACGTGCTGTGACCAGGGCCAAGTGCCCCGGCGCGCCACCGTGTTCGTTGACGCCGTGCGCCGCGGTGCACGAACGCGCCTCGAAGTACGTTGCCAGCGCATCGCCCATGCCAGCGACCGTCATACGCAGTGGGGCCGCCGCGACCACGTTGGTATCGACCACGACCAGGTCTGGATTCTTCTCGAGCATCAGGTAGCGGTCGAACGACCCATCCTCGTGATACAACACCGAAATCGCGCTGCACGGACCATCCATTGAGGCCGCCGTGGGGCATACGCACAACGGCAACTCGGCATAGAACGCAACGGCCTTGGCGATATCGAGCATCTTGCCGCCGCCAATGCCCACCACCATGTCGCAATACTCGGCCCGGGCTTCCTTGGCCATTTCGACAACGGCATCTTCCGTACACGGACCGTTGTAAATCTTAAAGAACGGCTCGCTTAGATCTTCATCCAGAAATCCATCGACGATCTGCCTGCACAGCCGATCCTCGGTGCCCTGGTCAAACAAGGCATAGGCAGCGCAACCCAACCATGACAAATACCTGCCCTGACGCGAGAGCTCACCCGGCCCCTGAACATACCGGCCGGGACCGCCGTAAACCATAGGAAGCGACATACGAGAATCCGCCCTTTCATCAACAACAATTGGTACAAAGCAACCTGACCCCTTTGCACCATAAAAAAGGGGCAAAGCCATCTGCTGGCTTTGCCCTTCCTTAGCTTGATTTACTCATCCATGAGATAGTAGTGGCCCAGCGCGTCGGCACCCAGGATGGCGTTTGCGACCATCTCGGGCGTCACCTCAAACGGCATGTTGCACATGGTGTCATCGGGCGCGCAGGCGGCCTCGGCAACGACCATGGCCTGCTCGCGCGTAAGCTCGGCAACGCCAAGTTCCTTCATCGTGACCGGCAGGCCCAGCTCAATGCAGAAGCCCAAGACTTCCTCGAGCTTCTCGGTCGGGGCATCCTCAAGTACCAGCTGGACGATGGTGCCAAAGGCGACCTTCTCGCCGTGATACATGCCATGGCACTCGGGCAGCATCGTCAGGCCATTGTGGATGGCATGAGCAGCAGCAAGGCCCGAGCTCTCAAAGCCAATGCCGGAAAGCAGCGTATTGGCCTCGATGATATGCTCAACGGCAGGCGTGAGCGCACCCTTCTCCAGCGCGACCTTGGCCTTGACGCCATCGGCCATAAGCGTCTCGTAGCAGAGCTTGGCGAGCGCCAGGCCGGCCATTCCGCCCTTGCCGCCGGCGCAAGTGCCACCGTCGGCATCATGCGTCGCCTGGGCCTCAAAGTAGGTTGCGAGCGCATCGCCCATACCGGAAACCGTCAGGCGCACCGGGCTCGCCGCGATAACTGTCGTATCCATCAGGACAATGTTGGGGTTTGCCTTAAGGAAGAGATATTTATCGAACTGGCCGTCGTCGGTGTAGAGCACCGAAAGCGCCGAGCACGGCGCATCGGTCGAGGCGATGGTGGGGCAAATAATAACCGGGGACTCCAGGTAATAGGCAACGGCCTTCGCGGTATCGAGGATCTTGCCGCCACCGACGCCGACGATGATGTCGCAACCGTTGTCGCGGGCGAGCGCAACCAGGCGATCGACCTCGCCCTTGGAGCACTCGCCGTTAAAGTCCTCAAACAGCAGCTCGGCCTTAGCCTCGGCAAAACCGCCCTCGATCTTGGTGCCGACGCGCTTCTTGCCCGAAGGCGTCACGATAACGAGGGCTTTGCCGCCGAGCGGCTCGACATAGGAGCCGAGCTTGGCGAGCTCGTCCGACCCTGGATGTACTTGCTGGGGCTATTAAAAATTGCAGCCATAGTTGACTCCATTTCGCATATTCGATGCAAGAGAAAGAAAAGGAGGTTCCGCACCATGACGCGGAACCTCCCAAAGACGACGAGTGAGAGTCGATTAGAAATCGATGTCGGTGTCGTAGTAGCAGGCCTTGAGAATCTTCTCGAAGTCGGCAGCCTTGGTCTCACGCGGGTTCTCGGGCGTGCAGGCGTCCTGCTCGGCGTTCGCGGCGATCTCGGGCAGCTTGGCGAGGAACTCCTCCTCGGAAACCATCTGCGGGTTCTCGGCGTCGACCTTCACGCCACCATTCGCGTAATCCTTGATGGACTGCGGAATGTTGAGCTGGTCGTTGAGGTCGCGAATCTTCTGGACGAGCGCAGCGATGAGCTCCTCGTTGGTCTCGCCGGGAAGGTGCAGGATCTCCTTGGCCACGTAAGCGTAACGCTCGGCAGCGCGCGGGTCCTTGGAGTTCCACTGGATGACCTTGCCCAGGTACATGGCGTTAGCAGCACCGTGGATGATGTGGCCGTTCTCAAAGGCTGCACCGGTCTTGTGAGCCATGGAGTGAACGATGCCGAGCAGGCCCGAGGAGAAGGCGATACCGGCGATGCACTGTGCCTCGTGCATGTGCTGACGGGCCTCATGGTCGCCAGCATAGGACTTGGGCAGCCACTCGACGATCTCGCGGATGCCGTGCAGAGCGTTGGCGTCGGTGAACATAGAGGCGCAGGTGGAAACGTAGGCCTCCATGCAGTGGGTCAGAGCGTCCATGCCGGTATGAGCGCACAGCTTGGCGGGCATGGTGTAGGTGAGCCGGGGTCGACGATGGCGACATCAGGGGTGATGTTGAAGTCGGCCAGCGGGTACTTGATGCCCTTGGCGTAGTCGGTAATGACGGAGAAGGCAGTGACCTCGGTAGCGGTACCGGAGGTAGAGGAGATGGCGCAGAAGTGAGCCTTCTGACGCAGCTCAGGAAGCTGAACGGCTGGATGATGTTATCGAAGGACTCCTCGGGATACTCGTAGAAGACCCACATGGCCTTAGCGGCATCGATGGGCGAGCCGCCGCCGATGGCGATAATCCAGTCGGGCTCGAACTCGCGCATGGCCTCGGCGCCCTTCATGACCGTCTCGATGGACGGATCGGACTCGACGCCCTCGAACAGCTTGACCTCGAAGCCGCCCTCTTTGAGGTCGGCCTCAACGTCCTGCAGGAACCCGCCGCGGCGCATAGAGCTGCCGCCAGAAACGATGATGGCCTTCTTGCCCTTGAGGTTCTTCACCTCGTGGCGAGCGCCCTCACCAAAGTACAGATCGCGAGGATTGGTAAAACGTCCCATACTGTGCCTCCCTAAACAAGCCCCTCTTAGACTTGCGTATATAACGGAGCACCCGATTGGCTCCGTTAGGACCATTTTGTGCGTCGCCGGCGATAGCGACGCAATGTCTAAACGTCTCAACGCTCAGACAAACACTATTTTACCGTTCTGGTTGGTCAGTTATTCACCTAAAGCCAACAATGATGAAACGTTTTTTCTATCCCTGAAGACCCTTGTGGGGCATTCATACTCCCAAGCTGGGCAAACGTTTTATCAGGGTTGACCACATATCCCGGGTAGGACTGTGCCCCTCCAAAATGTGCCCCGTTCGCCGCCAAAAATCGACCGTTTACGGCACTGTGATACCACCCGCGCAACTGAGGTGCCGACATTTGTGCGACATCCGTCTTCGTGGTGCAAAGGTGCAAGTCCAAGTGCGGCACCCCCGGTGTGCCACATGCGGGTAAACTAGACCTTTATATAGAGACATTTGAACCCTAACCGCAGCAAAGGAGGCCCCATGGCATTCGATCCCATTCAAGAGGATTGCCATCGCCTCGTTCTTGAGGCCTTGCGCCGCGACAATATCCCGCTCACTGACGGCCCCGCCGTCGAGCGTCTGATGGAGCAATTCACCCGCAACCCCGCGCCGCTCATCGTGCACGATCGCGACCGCGCCGGGCACCTCATTGCCAAGGTGGTCGAGGCTGTCGACTACCGCATCCCTTTTATCCCCGACGACGCCCAGGCAGAGCAAGAAGAAGCCGCAGCCGAGAACATGCTCCGCGAGGCAGCCGCGCTCGATCCGGCCAACTGGGATGCCCAGCGCATGCTGACGGCGCTCACCGCCGAATCCAACGAGGAATACGTACAGTATCTGGTGTCCAAGTGCGACGAGGTGGAGCACGATTTGGCGCTCAAGATCGCCTCGGCGCAGGACCCCTACGAGCGTGAGGCCGCAGGCGACCTGACCCGCCGTCCCTACCTGCGCTGGCTTGCCGCCTTGGCATCGCGCGCGCTCATTAGCGGCCGCTACCGCATGTCGCTGGATGCCGCGAATCGCAGCCTGGACTTTGCGCCCAACGACCCCGCTGGCGTCCGCCATACCGCGATGCTTGCCATGGCAAAGCTCGAATACCCTGCCGAGGAGCTCAAGCGTTTTCGTTCCGCCCACTCCGTGCCCTATCTTGCCAACACGCCGCTGCGCCGCCGTCCCAAGGACGCGGAGCGCGACCTGGACCCATGGACGCTCATCGCGCTGATGAGCGCAGCCTGGCGCGAGCTGGACTACGAAGGCGCCGAACACTACCTGCGCATCCTGGTGCGCTCATGCCCACACGCGGCCGAGGCGCTCTACTTCCAAACCGAGCTTCCCGATGGCGTCTATGCCCGCGTCAACGTAGGTCCGGGCTCCACCGACGAGCTTGTCCTTGCCTTGTCCGAGGCGACACCGGTGCTGCAGGAGGGCCTAGGCGCGCCCGACAACGCCAGCTTTGCCGCCTGGGTCGCCACCAACGACATCGTGCGCTCCCAGATCGACGAACGCATCCTGCGCGCGGCCGAACAGGGATTGCCGTTTAAGGGAGGGGACCTCTAATGGATCCGAGCGTCTACATCCCCGCCTATCTGGAGCGCACCTATCTAGCATCGCACCCCGAACTCACCGATGCAGCACGCGAGCTTGTCCATAACGACATCAGCGCAAACCCTCACAAGTATGCGCAGACCGAGCATGCCCAAGCGCTGCTGTCCTATGCCGGCGTTCATCGTCATTTGCTTGACGAGCTTCGCCGCATCGAGGACATGGGCAGCGACGAGGAGTTTGAGCAGACGCGCAACCGCCTGTTCGACGACATGCGCGATGAGCTGCTCAAGATTGTTCGCGTCGATGCGCATGTCCTCGATGCCCAACTGCTCGCCATCATTCTGGCCGACACGCCCGTCGATGCCTGCCTGGGCGACTTGATGAAGCTCGAGGCGAGCACGGCCGACTACCTGCAACAGAGCGTGCCCGGGTTTGATATGGAGGCCCCGCACTACTGGGCCAATAATGTTTTGGCCGACGGTGTCACCGCAGCAGACCTTACCGTGAGCGAGCCGGCGCTTATCGGCTGGCTTCACACGCTCGAGGCCATCTCGCAGCTGTGCATGGCGAGCGCTCGTTACCGCGCCGCCGCCAACTACTCTCGCCGTGTCCTTAAGGCAGAAGGCTATCCCACCCGAGCTGCCGGCACCGTGTTGCTCGCCCTCGCTCGCCTGGAAGACCAGGACGGCTTTTTGCCCTGGCACATCAGCTCGAGGAACAGATGGGGGCAGACGCACTCGAAAACTCCCCTGGTACCTGCTCGCCCGCACGATTCTGCTGTTCAAAACAAACAAGATGCGTCCGGCGACGCGCGCGCTGCGTGAGTTCGCCAACCGTTGCGAGGGCGGCGCGTTCTTCTTGCTGAACCCCATGTACCAGACGCCGTATCTTCCCTGCCGACCCGAGCCGCGCGACCCCTGGGACCTCTCGCACCAGGCGGTTTGGGAAGCCGACGGCATTATCTCGGACACCCCCGACTTTTGCCCCCTGGGCCAACGCCTGCGAAGACGTATCGCAGCTTGCCCAGGAATTTGCGCGCCGCTACGGCTTTTAGCGACGCGATCGCCCCGACCATGTCATCTATGTTAGGAACGGCTTCATGAACCTCCGCTCATCTCTCGCCTGCGCCTCGAGCGATATCGCTCGCTGGGGGCTGCGCTCCGTCCTCAAGCGCCAGGGCGGCGTGCTTCCCGGCCGTATCGCCATGAAGATCGACCCCGAGCTGCTAAGCGACCTCGCGAGCCTGGTCGACCGCAGCGTGGTGATTACCGGTACCAATGGCAAGACCACCACCTCCAACCTCATCGCCGACGCCGTTGCTGCCAGCGGCGCTAACGTGGTGTGCAACCGTGCCGGCAACAATATGGAGCCTGGTGTGGTGGGTGCTCTGCTCGAGGCCCGCGGCGGCCTTAAGCACACCAGCAGCAAGCGCGTGGGCGTTTTTGAGTGCGACGAGCTCTACACCGTACGCGTTCTGCCCAAGCTCAAGCCGACGTACTTTGTGCTGCTCAACCTGTTCCGCGACCAGCTGGACCGTTACGGCGAGATCGACCACACCCAGGACGTCATCGCCCACGCGCTGGAGCTTTCACCGGCAACGACGCTCATCTACAACGCAGACGACCCGCTGTGTGCCGCAATCGCCGCGCGCGTTCCCAATGCAAGCATCGCCTTTGGCATCGACGGCGCCACCAACACCGAATCCGACCGCATTAGCGACTCGCGTTTTTGCTCACAGTGCAACGCGCCGTTGGAGTACGACTATGTGCAGTACGGACAGCTTGGCGCATACCATTGTCCCTCGTGCGGCTGGGCCCGCCCCGGGCTTGTCCGTCGCGTGACGGGCGTGGAGCTCGGCTGTGACGGCTACGGCTTTGACCTGGTCTTTGGATCTGCGCCCGACGCGGCTGCCGTACACATCGCCACGCGCTACAACGGCCTGTACATGGTCTACAACGTAGCCGCAGCATTCTTCGCCGCCCACGAGCTGGGCGTGGACGCGGCGCATCTGCAGCCCACGCTCGATGCCTACATCCCCGCCGGCGGGCGTATGGGCCGCTGGGAGATCGCCGGCCGTACCGTCGAGGCAAACCTGGCCAAGAATCCCGTGGGTTTCGATCGCCAGATTCAGTCCATTAAAACGGCAGGCGGCAGGCTCTGCGCCTTCTTCCTCAACGACAACGATGCCGACGGCCACGATGTGTCGTGGATCTACGACGTCGACTTTGAGCGCATCGCCGACACAACGGGGCTTGTCGCCTTTGCCGGCGGCACGCGCGCGCACGACATGCAGGTACGCCTCAAGTACGCCGGCATCGATGCCGCCATCATCTCGAATATCGAGCAGGCGATCGGCGCCGTGGCAGACGAGGAGGCTGGCGATACTTTCTACGCCGTCGCCAACTACACGGCCTTCCCGCCACTGGTCAAGGAGCTCGACGAGCTTAAGGGCGCCGATGCGAGCTCGGTCACCTCCCACGCCGCAACACGCGCCAATGGCAGCGCTGTCCCCACCGATATTGCGCCGGTCGAGCTTTCGCGCCCGCTGCGCATCGTCTACCTGTATCCCGATGCCCTCAACCTCTATGGCGACGGCGGCAACGTCATTGCCCTCGAGCGCCGCTGCGCCTGGCGCGGCATTCCCGCGCGCGTGGACGAGGTCCGCATGGGCGAGACGCTCGACCTCACCGACGCCGACATCGTCATGATGGGCGGTGGCTCCGACCGCGACCAGCTGGCCGTGGCACACGAGCTGTTCGCTCAAAAAGACAAGGTCGCAGCCTATGTTGAGGATGGCGGCTCGCTGCTCGCTATCTGCGGCAGCTATCAGCTGCTCGGCCGTTCGTACTATATGGGCGAGAATCGCATCGAGGGCCTGGGCGTCATTGCCGCCGAGACCGTGCGCGGCTCCGACCGCCTGATCGGCAACGTCGCCGTCAAGACCGACCTGGCACCCGAGCCCTTTGTGGGATTCGAGAACCATGGAGGTCGCACCCTGCTCGACGCGGAGGCAACGCCGCTCGGAACGTCCGTCGTCGCGGGCACCGGCAACAACGGCGACGATGGCTTTGAGGGCCTGATCTACAAGGGCGTCATCGGCACGTACCTGCATGGCCCGGCGCTGCCCAAGAACCCCGAGCTCGCCGACTGGCTGATCGCCCATGCCCTCGAGCACCGTGGCGATGCACAGGCCGCCGCCCTGCTGCCGCTCAAGCCCCTCGACGACACCTACGAGCACGCCGCCCACGACGCCGCCATGAAGCTCCTCCCCTAACGCCCCAACCACCACAAAGGGGACAGGCACCTTTGTGGTGGTTTTTCAGTTTGCCAACGATATGTGAACGGCTAAAAAAGTCTGCTATACTCTTTCCCGCTGTCCCCATCGTCTAGCGGCCAAGGACGCCACCCTTTCAAGGTGGATATCGCGGGTTCGAATCCCGCTGGGGGCACCACAGAATCTGAGCAGCCCGTTATCAATTCGGTAGCGGGCTTTTTGCTACCGATATGCCGGGATTCGAACCCGGCAGGGTGCGGATCCCGGCATCATCGCAAAGGCCTGTGGTCAAAAAATGGCAAATATGAGTACTGTTACCATTTTAATAACAGCGATTTCATGCCTTCAGAAGGCGATTTAGCCGTCAGGCGTCCTACGGCGGAAAAATTGCAGACGTTTATCGGCTAAGTACTTGACATATGTTGCGTAACACTACATATTTTGCAAATAAATAATGTTACAGGACTTGTGACAGTACTCATATTTGACGTTTTTTGCCCACGCCCCCTTATTGCGTGGGCGAATCAGTTCCAAAACGGGCTTCAAAGCGTCCTTCGCAAACAAAAACCGGGGCCCGCATGATGCGGACCCCGGCTCAATACCGTGACGATATGTCAGTTACGCTCTACACGTAGAACAGAATGTCGTCGTAGGTCGGGACCGGCCAGTAGTCGGCTGCCACGATCTCCTCCATGGCGTCCACGGCGGCGCGCAGCGCATCCATAGCGGGAACGACCTCGTGCGCGTACACGTTGGCCTGCTCCTGACCATCGAGGCCCTCGGCCTTCTGATGCACGGCGTCGAGCGCCTTGATGGAGTCGTTGATGGTGGTGATGCCGTTGCAGAGCTTGTTGAGCGTGTTCTGCTCACACTGCATGGCGGCCTCGGCGCCAGCGGCACGGATAGTCTCAAGGCCCTTAGCGACCTTGGTGGCATAGGCGGTAATGACCGGGCGATAGGTACGACGTGCCTCGCGAACCATCGTGGTGGCCTCGATGTTCATGAGCTTGTTGTACTTCTCGAGCTTGCAGTCGTAGCGGCACTGGGCCTCGGCCTTGGTCAGGACACCCGTCTCCTCAAAGAGTGCGATGGCCTTATCGGAAACAAAGGCGGGCAGGGCGTCGGCCGTGGTCTTGTTGTTGGCAAGGCCGCGCTTCTCGGCCTCGATGGGCCACTCGTCGGAGTAACCGTCGCCGGAGAACAGGATGCGCTGGTGATCGGTCAGTACCTTCTTGCAGTACTCGAGCGCGGCGTCCTGGAACTTATCCTCGGGCGTACCCTCGAGTGCGTCGGCGAAGGACTTGAGCGACTTGGCCACGGCGGCATCGAGCACCAGGTTGGAGTCGGAGACGTTCTGCTCGGAGCCGCAGGCACGGAACTCGAACTTGTTGCCGGTGAAGGCGAACGGGGAGGTGCGGTTGCGGTCGGTGTTGTCCTGCATCAGCTTGGGCAGGGTATCAGCGCCCAGGTCGAGCACGCCGCGCGTGGCATGGACGGAAGCCTTGCCATCGATGATCTTCTCGACGACCTCGGTAAGCTGGTCGCCCAGGAAGATGGACATAATCGCCGGAGGAGCCTCATTGGCGCCCAGACGATGGTCGTTGCCGGCCGAGGCAACAGAGGCACGCAGGAGCTCCTGATAGTTATCGACAGCCTCGATCACCGCGGTGAGGAAGACGATGAACTGCAGGTTGTCGAGCGGGGTGTCGCCCGGATCGAGCAGATTCTCGGACTCGGTGCAAAGCGAGTAGTTGTTGTGCTTGCCCGAACCGTTGATGCCTGCAAACGGTTTTTCATGCAGCAGACAGGCAAGCCCATGCGGGAGGCGATGAGGTTCATCTTTCCATAATCAGCTGGTTGTGGTCACGAGGCAATGTTGGCAGTGGAATACTCCGGTGCCAGCTCATGCTGGCAGGCGCCGCTTCGTTGTGCTTGGTTTTGCTGCCGGAACGCCCATCTCCCACAGTTTTTGTCCAAATCCTGCATGAATTCCCCGACGCGTGGGGCGCAGACGTCCGCAGTAGTGGTCGTCCAGCTCCTGACCTTTCGAGGGTTTTGCACCGAACAGGGTCCTTCCGCAGATTTTTAAATCCAGTCGCTGATCGTACAGCTTGTAATCCACCAGAAAATATTCCTGCTCTGCACCCACCATCGGAGGTGATGCGGCTGACATCGGTTTTTCCCAGCCGTGCAGCAGACGCACCCCTGCCTGGAAAGCTGCTTCATCGAGCGCAGCAGCGGGGTCTTGGCATCCAGTGCTTCTCCGTTGTAAGAGCAGAAGGCAGTTGGGATAAAGAGGGTGCCGTCCTCGAACAAACGCCGGAGAGGTCGGGTCCCAGGTGGTGTAGCCGCGCGCTTCAAAGGTTGCCCGCAAGCCGCCGGAGGGGAAGGAGGAGGAATCCGCCTCGCCCTGAATCAGCGCTTTGCTGGAAAACTCCATCGGTCATCCCCCTGTCCACCGTTGGTGGTCAAAAAGGCATCGTGCTTTCCGGCAGTAAAATTGTTCATCGGCTGGAACCAGTGGAGAACACCATGGTCCCGAAGCGGTCAGTAAGATCGGCCATACGGAACTCCCTTCGTATCGGCACCGCGTGAGAAGCGGTGTTGATTACTAACGAACGAGTCATAGCTTAGACTCGCCGTGTTTCCGCGACATTACCGTTATGTTGCTGTCGCGAAACCAATCAATGAGGTTACCCTATCGAGACGGCGTTGCCACCCTCAACAGCCAATCAACTGTATAAATAGCAGACCTCTCCCCATGGTTTAAGGATAGTCAATTTGGGATGGAGCTCTATTAACTGGTATTTTGCATCAGATACCAGTCTTTATAGTCCGTGCCTAGATTAGCCGCTCTGTTATAGGGAATGCCGATAGCAAGGCATCTTTGATTGGTATCCCCGAATAACGAGTGAAACTCCGCCGTGACACAGTGGTGCTGTAGAATCCTTACAACACATCACACTATTTAAGTATCTAAAGGAGCACGATATGCGCGTCGACGAGGTTTTTAAGCAGGCAGCATCCCAGGGCACCGCGCCCGTTTCGTTTGAGATGTTCCCGCCCAAGGGCGAGCTCACCTCGACACGGCTCGCGAAGTGGCAGGCAATCTGTGCAAGCTTTCGCCGAGCTTTGTCTCGGTCACCTGCTCGGCTGGCGGCTCGGGCAACGGCGCCACCACCGCCCCCATCGCGCATATGATTACGAGCGAATTCGATACACCTCGGTGGCACACCTTACCTGCGTGGGCCGCTCGCACGCCGATATCGCCGCCAAGATCGACGAGTATCGCACCGCCGGCGTGGAAAACATCCTGGCCCTGCGTGGCGATCTCCCTGCCGGCGCAACCGAGGACGACAAGCCCGCCTCGGACTACGCCTACGCCCGCGACCTCATCCCCGAGCTCGTCGACGCCGGCTTTTGCGTGGGCGCCGCAGCCTACCCCGAGGGCCACATTGCCTGTGAGGATCTCAACCTCTCGGTCGAACACCTCAAGCAAAAACAGGACGCCGGCGCGAGCTTCTTTGTGACACAGCTCTTCTTTGATAACGAGTGCTTCTACCGTTTTCGCGAGCTTGCCGACAAGGCCGGCATCACCGTGCCCATTACCGCGGGCATCATGCCGTTTATGGGCAAGTCGCAGATCAGCCGCATGGTCTTTATGTGCGGCGCGTCGCTGCCCTCCCCCGTCATCAAGATTCTCGCCAAGTACGAGAACGACCCCGAGAGCCTGCAGGCCGCCGGTGTAGATTATGCCGCCCGCCAGCTTTTGCGACCTCAAGGAGCACGGCGCCGACGGCCTGCCCCTGTACACTATGAACCGTCCTGCGATCGCCGCGACCATTATGGAGCGCCTGGGGTAATGGAAAAACCGCACATCGATACAACCGCTGTCGAAGTGCCGGCCGACCTTGCGTCGCCGGCGCTTTACCGTGTCGATGCTGCGCACCATCCCCGTGTCGACCGTGCCGAGATGCTGCGGTATCTGGGTTACGGCGGCCAGCAGATTGAACCCGAGCTCGACGGCGGCATGGGCACGCAATTGCAGGTGCGCGGTCTGCAGCCGGGGCAGAAGCCGGAACTGGCCGCGCTGGAAATGCCCAACACTCTGACGGCGATCCACACGGACTATGCCAACGCAGGCGCGGACATCCTGCTGGCGAACACCTTCGGCGCAAACGCGAAGAAGCTCGCGGGCTGCGGCCACACGGTCGAGGAGGTCGTCGCGGCCTCCATCGCCTGTGCCCGCAAGGCCGCCGAGACCACCGGCGCGTGCGTCGCGCTGGACATCGGCCCCTTTGGGCGAACTGCTCGTCCCCGCAGGCACCCTGAGCTTTGAGCATCCGCACGGGTGCAGCGGCGGGCGCAGACCTCGTCTTTTTGGAGACGATGACCGACCTGTATGAGCTGAAAGCCGCCATCCTGGCCGCAAGGAAAACTGCGATCTGCCGGTGTTTACCTCGATGAGCTTCGAGAGCCGTGGCCGTACCTTTACCGGCTGCACAGTGGAAAGCTACGGCATTACGGCTGCCGCCGGCCTTGGTGCGGACGCCGTGGGCCTCAACTGTTCGCTGGGTCCCAAGGAAATCCTGCCCTTTGCTCAGCGGCTCTGCCGCAGTGCCCCCGGCCGCCGGTGTTTGTCAAGCCCAATGCGGGCCTGCCCAACCCGGACGGCA
>VOFE01001895.1_pt1 | contig 26000 bp, 48 predicted proteins | sample 5384071 | NCBI WGS metagenome assembly VOFE01 (sample SAMN12384724, study PRJNA508395) | human gut metagenome | isolation source: healthy gut D | host: Homo sapiens
CGCGACACCGCAAATGATATCCCTCTTCCTGCCCGTATCCGGTAATCTTCTGACGCTCCCCGATGCGGCGAATGCTCTGAATCAGATCCCCGGCAGGCCGCAGCATCCTCAAAACGTATTTCCTCGAAGCTGCCTCACCTTTTTCGGTCAGCTTCTATGACTTTTTCCAAAAGTCGCCGTTTAAAAAGCAGCGCCTCATCAATATGCGTACTCCTCCTGGGAAATGCTCTGGCAGGGGGCATTGCACTGTTTCATATGCGATATCAGCGCAGGGCGCCTGCAGTCCCTTGGCACCTGGCTGCGGCGGAACGCACCTGGTAAAGCCTCCTGACCAGCTCACTGACGTCCTTCACCGCTGGCGCTGGTGTAGGTCTGAAATACTTTGCCTTTATCCTTTCTATCTGCCTGCAAAGAGCGTCTCCTGATAAGCCTCGCGAACCGTAAACTCCTGATTAAAAGGGATAGCTCTTTGGTCGTCTTTCAGCATGGCATTGTATTTGCTGGCCTGTGTTCCTTGATCAGATTACACTCCAGCAGCTTCAGGGCTTCGAGCTCGGAATCCGTGATGATATATCTAAACTGCAGCAATGTGCGTCACCATCTGCCTCAATTTTCACACCCTGTTCCGGCTGCGCTGAAAATACTGGCGCACGCGGTTTTCAGGGCTCATCGGCCTTCCTACATAGATGATCTCATCCTTCTCATCGTGCATGATATACTACCGGCTTTTGCCGAAGCTCAGTTCTTCCCAATCTGAAACATCGTTTGCTCCCCAGAGGAGACCCGGGATTGCTCCGGCTTCTGCCTGTTAAGCCTCCCCAGAAGCTTCTGCTTCTTCTGCATGCTGTTCTGTCTCGGTTGCTGCTGCGGTCTCCGCAGGCTCCTGTACCTCGGAGTCTCCAAAGCTGGCACTTCCTGTGTACCTGTTTCTCTCCTCCCGACTCCTCACTCCAGCTCATCAGTTCTCCGATCTCCGCACCTGCGCGAAAATCTTCGCGAACCTCCGGCACCTGCATCACATAGCCCAACGCACCCATGGTACGGGGCACAATGGTAATTTTCTGTACCGGCTCGGAGTTTTTCTGTAAAGCGCTGATCAGTGCATGTCCCACCTCATGATAGGATACGATACGACGCTCCTCCTTGCTCATGATGCGGTCCTTTTTCTCCTTACCTACCAGTACCTGTTCTACTGCTGCGAACAGATCCTTCTGGCTGACGAATTCTCTGCCTTCCTTGACGGCATTGATGGCAGCCTCGTTGATCATATTGGCGAGATCGGAACCTACCGCTCCGCTGGTAGCCAGTGCAATCGCATCCAGATCCACGGTCTCGTCCATCTTCACATCCTTGGAATGTACTTTCAGGATCTCCACACGTCCTTTGAGATCCGGCTTGTCTACGATGATCCGGCGGTCAAAACGTCCGGGACGTAAGAGCGCCTTGTCCAGGATCTCCGGACGGTTCGTTGCCCCCAGGATCAGGATACCTTTGGAACTGTCGAAGCCATCCATTTCGGATAATAACTGATTCAGCGTCTGCTCTCTCTCTTCATTGCCTCCACCGTACTTGGAATCACGGCTTCGTCCGATGGCATCGATCTCATCGATAAATACGATACAGGGCGCATTCTTGGTTGCTTCCTTGAACAGGTCGCGGACACGGCTGGCGCCCACACCTACATACAGCTCAATAAAATCAGAACCCGTCAGAGTCATATCTGTTTTGAGAAAACAGGGGCTTTAGGCAGATCTTTCAACGACTGCCGTGCTGCCTTCCTTCATCAGTGTTCTCTCCAGAAACTTTGTCTGCGTTGCTCCTACTCGAATAATAAACTTTGCTGGACATGTGGCAAGTGTACTTCTTCCTGCATCGCTTATGAAAAATATATTTGCCCGAAACTTTCCAAGCCTCCTTATGTCTGCAATGGCTGTCAGCAGCGCTCTCGGTGCTCTCTGGAAAAACGTCTTTACAAGGCATCTTATGCACAGGAAGAATACGAACAGGTCAGAAGTGAATCCCGTTCCGGCTTTGCTCTTTCGAAACCGAACTAAAGCAGCTTGACGATGTGGTGTCTCCTCTCCTCAAAAAGGGGCAGTCCCTGCACCATATCTCTGTTCATCATGCTGATGAACTCATCAAATCTGAAAGAACCCTATATACCTATATAAACAGCGGACTCTTTCACGCCAGAGCTATTGATATGCCTCGTACTGTACGCATGCGCCCCAAAAAAATGTTTCCAAAACACTTAAAGTAGACAAGTCCTGTCGTATTGGTCGTGATTTCCGGTGTTTTGAATATTTCTTGGCGGAGCATCCGGATGCTGCTGTCCGACAGCTTGACTCTGTAGAAGGGACAAAAGGCGGTGCTGTCCTCCTCACCATACATTTTGTTGAGCAGGGGCTGCAGCTTGCCTTTCTCCGCCAGCGTAATGATTCCCAATCTGTCATTGACATTTTCAACCGTCTCTATCTTGAATTAAGAACCGATGTTTTCATTGAACTCTTCCCGGTTCTCCTGGCAGACAATGGCAGTGAATTTTCAAATCCTTCTGCAATCGAACTGGATGCACAGGGAAACCGCAGGACAACTATGTTCTACTGCAACGCCAGTGCCCCTTACCAGAAAGGGAGCTGTGAAAACAACCACGAAATGATCCGGAGAATCATCCCAAAAGGAACCGACCTGGGACAATACTCACAGGAGCAGATTGATCTTATGATGAGCCACATTAACTCCTACTCCAGGAAAAAGCTCGGTAACAAAAAGTCCTTATGAAGTTTTTGAGTTTCAATACGGCAGAAAAATTTTAGATGCATTTCATCTGCTGAAAATTCCTGCTGATGAAATCATCCTTAGTCCTGAATTATTAAAGTAAACAAAATCTAATAAAAAGCTGGGCAGGAATTTAATGCAGCCATCATCGCAGAACATCCCCCAGAGGTGGAATTTACCCCTTCAAAAAATCAACCGTAAATTCGACTTCCGCTCGGCATGCAATAAAATACCCAAAACCACAGCTTTTACTTGTATTTTAACTCTGATTCTGGGTATTTCATATATAAAATCTCATTTTTTCTGTATTTGGGTAGAATTTATCTTTTCAAAGTGGAATTTAATCTTGCAAAGCGGAATTTACTTTTTCAATTCACCCTTTTTTCAATCACCGCTTCAATTCTTCTTTTTACCTCAGCAGCAATCTCGTTTTCATATTTTTATACTCTTCATAATACATTGGAGGAAGAAAATGCACCTGCACCACCAGCTTTTTACAGAGCCTGTGTCAAAAGCTTTGTACGTATCCAGCAGCCACAGGAACAATCGGACACTTTGATTTTTGTAGCTGCTTTGAAGCTTCCTCCCTTAAATTCAAAAGCTTATTTCCCATTTTACTTCTGGTACCCTCTGCAAAATCAGATAATTTCTTCCGTTTTTAACTTCCTGCGCTACATTCAGGATCACCTGAAGCCCCTGCTTCACATCAGACCGATCCAGAACAAAGGATTTTGTGCATGCAAAAACCTGTTTCAGAAACGGAACATTGGCAACTTCTTTTTTTGCAACAACGCCAAAAGGAACCGGACTGACCTCCAGAATCGCAAGTACATCGTACATTCCCTGATGATTCGGGAAAAAAATGAAGCCGCTTTCTTTGGGAATATTTTCCACACCATAGCTGTCTATCTGAATGTTTCCTCCCAGTTTGCCCGGTGATCAATATATTTCAAAAGCTTAAAATGCTGTTCTTCCGTGTACTTATCCACATGCGCAGCGTACCAGCAAAGCTTTATCCACCCAAAAGGAACAAATATAATATTTTTAAAACCATCATCAATATCCGCTTCATTATTTGCTCCTCCACGCGTCTGCTGCCGTTTCATACAGATTATTTCCCTGAGAATCCATCACGACAATCACAGGAAAATCCTTTACCGTAAGTTTCCGGATTGCCTCTGTTCCCAAATCCTCATATGCAACAACCTCCGAAGAAAGTATACATTTGGACAGAAGGGCGCCTGCACCGCCCACCGCCGCAAAATATACACCTTCATTTCGCACAACTGCATCCGCCACTTCTTTTGTCCGTTTTCCTTTTCCGATCATTCCCACCATCCCCATATCCAAAAGACGCGGAGCGTATTTGTCCATGCGGCTGGCCGTAGTCGGACCGGCAGAGCCAATCGCCCTGCCTTCCCGCGCCGGTGTCGGCCCCATATAATAAATGGTTTCTCCATGTATATCAACAGGTAATTTCTCGCCCTTGTCAAGAGCCTCTGCCATTCGTTTGTGCGCCGCATCTCTGGCCGTATAACTGGTTCCGGTAATTTTTACATAGTCGCCTGCCCGAAGCTCTTTTGCTGTTTTTTATCAATGGGCGCCTGTATTTCTCTGTCCATGTTTCCCCTCCTCTGTTTATGAAAGCGTACGGCTGATATGACGATTTACATGACAGCAGATGTTCACTGCCACAGGAAGCCCCGCTATATGTGTCGGATATGTGTTAATATTCACTGCCAGCGCTGTTACTGTGCCTCCAAGTCCCGCAGGACCAATGCCAAGACCGTTGATTTTGTCAAGAAGCTCTTCCTCCAGATCTTTTTACATAGGGTATCTGCGAACGCACATCCGCCGGGCGGGCAAGAGCCTGTTTTGCCATAAGAGCACATTTTTCAAAAGTCCCTCCAATCCCAACGCCAACTACCACAGGCGGGCAGGCATTGGGCCCCGTCTTTACCGCCGTAAGCACCGCGTCCTTCACTCCCTCAATCCCATCTGCCGGTTTGAGCATAAATACGCGGCTCATATTTTCGCTTCCAAACCCTTTGGGAGCCAGCGTAATCTTTACCGTTTCCCCCGGCACTATGGAATAATGAATGACCGCCGGCGTGTTGTCTCTGGTATTTTCACGAAGCAGCGGGTCACGAACAACGGATTTGCGCAGGTATCCTTCCTGGTATCCCTGGCGAACCCCTTCATTTACCGCATCCTCCAGACTGCCTCCTTCAAAAAATGCACCTCCTGCCCAATCTCCAGAAAAACTACTGCCATTCCCGTATCCTGACAAATCGGAATCATATCCTCCGAGGCAATCTTAAGATTTTCCTGAAGCTGTTCCAAAATCTGTTTCCCCAACGGGGATTGTTCACAGGCACAAGCCCGGTTAAGCCTGTCTTCCATATCCGGAGAAAGCCTGTGGTTTACTTCTATGCACATCTCTTTGATATTTTTGTAATTTCAGCAACCTGAATGTTTTTCACTGTCGTCCCTCCATAAGGTTTCCAAAATTTCAGAAAGAGACTGCCCGAAAGCAGCCTCTTCTTTGTCTCAGCCTATCTTGCCGGCAATTTTTTCTTCATATCCGGGATTCTTTTTCGTAAAAGTATCATAAGCATTTACATAATCTTTGTACGCATCCGTAGTCATAAACTGGGCATATTCCTGTGCCGCGCGCTTACTCATCTCTTCGGTAATAACAGAAGACGGAAGCACAAAATATTCTTCATTTTTGTTTTCCACCATATAGGTCCTGATGCAGGGATACTTTTCCTCATTTTCCAGAACCAGATTGAAGATAATATAAACATAAGAATATTTTTTCTCTTCATAGATGGTCTTACAGTCTGTAATTTCTACTTTTGAGGCTTCGTGAGCCTTATAGTAGGCCACGTCCGCCTTTATTTCCTTCTGCAGAAGCTTTTTTCCCCTTCTTGTCAGCCCAATAACAGTCTGCCATCTTGTCTGTCTTACCTTTTACAGCGGATTTTATCAAATCTTCCACCACATGTTCCGGTGATCTGTGGCTCACTCCGCAGCTTCGGATGCCAAAAACCAGCGCCACAATCGCCACGATCACAGCACATCCGATGATCATATATTTCATGTACTCTTTCTGCTTACGCTTTCGTTTTCCCTTCTTCATGATTATTCATTTTCCTCCCTTCAGTATCTTTCTTGGAATCAGTTTTCTCCCCTAAATCCTGTTCCGGCTGTTTCTCTGTCTGTTCTTCATCCTTTTGCCCGGACTTTGGCAATACTTGCCACAGTTACGCCTTCTTCAGATTAATAAGCTTCACACCGGAGGTGATCCTTCCAAGAACAGAGATATCCGCACACTGCAGACGGATAATGATACCCTCTGTAGTGATCATCATGATCTCGTTCTCTTCGTTGACAGCCTTGGCGCCAACAACATTTCCGGTCTTCTCGGTGATCTTGTAGCACTTCACACCCTTACCGCCACGGTTCTGCGCTGTAAATTCACTGATGGAAGTCACGTTTTCCCATACCGTTCTCGGAAACTACAAGCAGATAATCTCCCTGAGTGTTCAGCTGCATGGCAACTACCTCGTCTCCCTCCATGAGATTTATACCTCTTACGCCCATGGACGCACGGCCGGTGCTGCGCACATCCGTTTCCTTAAAGCGGATACACTGTCCGTCCCTGGTCACAAGAATAATATCTTTATTATTATCAGTAGCCTTAACCTCGATCAGCTCGTCATCATCACGAAGAACGATTGCTGTAAGACCTGTCTTACGGACATTCTCGTAATCCTTGATCGGAGTTTTCTTCACAAGGCCTTTCTTGGTGGCCATCATCAGATAATGACCCTCTTCATATTTACGAAGCGGGATCACAGCTGTGATCTTTTCTCCCGGTGCAAGCTGCAGAAGATTGATGATCGCAGTACCCCTAGCTGTACGACCGGCCTCCGGGATCTCGTATGCCTTGAGCCGGTATACACGTCCTGTATTAGTAAAGAACATGAGATAATGGTGCGTTGTCGTCATCAGAAGCTCTTCGATATAGTCATCCTCGATCGTCTGCATACCCTTGATTCCTCTGCCGCCACGGTTCTGGCTGCGGAAGTTGTCAACGGTCATACGCTTGATATAACCAAGCTTCGTCATTGCGATCACTGTATTTTCTCTCGGGATCAGATCCTCCATGGAAATATCATATTCGTCAAAACCAATGGCCGTTCTTCTGTCATCCCCATACTTTTCGGAAATCTCCAGAATCTCCTCCCGGATCACACGGAGAAGGAGTGTGCGGTCTCCAAAATTGCTTTGAATTTGCGGATTTTCTCCATCAATTCCGCATATTCATTTCCAGCTTCTCTCTTTCCAGACCTGTCAATGCACGGAGACGCATATCCACGATCGCCTGTGCCTGCACATCTGTCAGTTCAAAACGGTCGATCAGCTCCTGCTTGGCGATCTGTACGATGCGGGAACCACGGATGATACGGATCACTTCGTCAATATTATCAAGTGCCTTCAGGAGCCCCTCTAAAATGTGGGCTCTCTCCTGAGCCTTATTAAGATCATACTGTGTTCTTCTCCGAACTACATTCTCCTGATGCTCCAGATAGTACTCCAGCATCTCTTTCAGATTCAGAACCTTCGGTTCCATACTTCCATGATTTGGAACAAGAGAAAGCATGATCACACCAAAAGTATCCTGCAGCTGTGTGTGCTTGTAAAGCAGATTCAGGATCACGTTGGCATTGGCGTCCTTACGAAGATCAATGCAGATTCGCATACCCTCACGGCTGGAATGGTCGTTCAGGTCTGTGATCCCGTCGATCTTTTTGTCACGGACAAGCTCTGCGATCTTCTCGATCAGACGTGCCTTGTTTACAAGGTAAGGGAGCTCGGTCACCACGATGCGGGATTTACCGTTCTGAAAAGTCTCGATATTCGTGACCGCACGCACACGGATCTTGCCACGTCCGGTTCGGTAAGCTTCCTCGATTCCTCTCGTTCCGAGGATGGTCGCTCCTGTAGGGAAGTCCGGTCCCTTTACGATCTCAAGAAGCTCCTCCAGGGTAGTTTCTCTGTCTTCTTCTACAATGTTGTCAATGATTTTAACAACTGCCCGATAGTCTCACGAAGGTTGTGCGGCGGAATATTGGTTGCCATACCTACCGCAATCCCCGTTGTCCCATTCACTAAGAAGATTTGGAAAACGGGACGGAAGAACTGCAGGCTCTTTTCTGTCTCATCGAAGTTCGGCTGAAAATCAACCGTATCCTTATTGATGTCAGCAAGCATCTCCATGGATATCTTGCTCAGTCTTGCTTCAGTATATCGCATAGCAGCGGCACCGTCACCATCGACAGAACCAAAATTTCCATGTCCATCTACCAGCGGATATCTTGTGGACCATTCCTGAGCCAGATTAACCAGCGCACCATAGATGGAACTGTCACCGTGCGGATGATATTTACCCATAGTATCACCGACAATACGCGCACATTTACGATGTGGCTTGTCGGGACCATTATTCAGCTCTATCATAGAGTACAGTACACGGCGCTGAACCGGTTTCAGACCATCTCTTACATCAGGCAAAGCTCTTGAAGCGATAACACTCATGGCATAGTCAATGTAAGATTCCTTCATGGTTTTTTCCAGATCCACCTCGTGGACTTTGTCAAAAATATTATCTTCCATTTATCTATTCTCCCTATTATCAGATATCCAGATTCTTTACAAATCTTGCATTCTCTTCGATAAATTCACGTCTTGGCTCTACCTTGTCACCCATAAGAGTGGTAAATGTCAGATCGATCTCCGAAGCTTCTCGGATTCATCCATAGTCACGCGCAGAAGAACACGCTTCTCCGGATCCATTGTCGTCTCCCAAAGCTGCTCTGCATCCATCTCACCAAGACCTTTATAACGCTGGATCTTGTTGTTTCTGTCACGTCCCACCTCGGTAAGGATATGATTCAGCTCCTCGTCGTCATATGCATACCATACCTTTTTGTTTCTTCTCCACCTTATAGAGAGGTGGCTGAGCCAGATAAACATACCCTGTTTGATAAGTTCCGGCATAAACCGATAGAAAAATGTTAGGAGCAGCGTCGCAATATGAGCGCCGTCAACATCGGCATCGGTCATAATGATAATTTTATGGTAACGCAGGCTTGAAATATCAAAATCCTCGTGGATTCCTGTTCCAAAAGCCGTAATCATAGCCTTGATTTCCGCGTTTGAATAAATCTTGTCAAGTCTTGCCTTCTCCACATTGAGAATCTTGCCGCGAAGAGGCAGGATCGCCTGTGTAGCACGGTTTCTGCCGTTTTTGCGGAACCGCCTGCAGAATCCCCCTCTACGATGTAGATCTCGCAGTTTTTGGGATCCTTATCCGTACAGTCTGCCAGTTTTCCCGGAAGAGACAATCCTTCCAGTGCAGATTTTCTTCTGGTCAGATCTCTGGCCTTGCGCGCAGCCTCGCGGGCTCTCTGCGCAAGCACAGATTTCTCCACAGTTGCCTTGGCAACGGACGGATTCTGCTCCAGAAAAATTTCCAGCTGCTTGCTTACAACGCTGTCTACAGCACCTCTTGCCTCACTGTTACCCAGCTTCTGCTTCGTCTGCCCTCAAACTGAGGATCCTCGATCTTAACACTGACAATAGCAGTAAGTCCCTCCCGGATATCATCTCCGCTAAATTAGGCTCACTGTCTTTCAGAAGCTTGTTTTTGCGGGCATAATCGTTAAATGTTTTTGTCAGAGCCTTACGGAAGCCCTCGATGTGTGTACCTCCCTCCGGTGTATTGATATTATTTACAAAACCATAGGTATTCTCTGTGTAGGAATCATTATGCTGCAGAGCAACCTCCACCATAACGCCGTCTCTTTTTCACCTTCGCAGTACATAATATTGGGATAAAGCGGCTCCTTGCTGCGGTTCAGATAGGTGACAAATTCCCGGATACCACCCTCATAGTGAAATACCTTCTCCCTCTCCATCTCTGCTCTGGTATCCTTGAGCACAATGCGAAGACCCTTGGTCAGGAAAGCCATCTCACGAAGTCTCTGTTTCAAGATATCGTAATCATAAACGGTCTCCTCAAAGATCTCCTTGTCCGGAAGGAAATAAACCTTCGTTGCCAGTCTTCTCCGGATCACAGTCGCCCATTACAACCTTCAGCGGATACATGGTATGGCCCCGCTCATATCTCTGCTTATATTCTTTACCCTCGCGGTAGATAGTAACCTCCAGCCACTCGGAAAGTGCATTTACAACTGATGCTCCAACACCGTGAAGACCACCGGAAACCTTATATCCTCCACCGCCGAACTTACCACCTGCGTGAAGAATGGTAAATACAACCTCAACTGCCGGAATACCAGCCTTATGATTGATGCCAACCGGGATACCACGTCCGTTATCTGTAACGGTAATGGAATTATCCGGATTGATATCTACATGAATCTCCGTACAAAAACCAGCCAGTGCTTCATCGACCGCATTATCTACGATCTCATATACGAGATGATGAAGTCCACTGCCGGAGGTACTTCCGATATACATTCCCGGACTCTTACGTACGGCTTCCAGTCCCTCCAGGATCTGGATCTGATCCGCGCCGTATTCTGTATTCTCTGCGCCCATGTCATTCCTCCTGCTATTTCTCATATATTGAAAACAGATGATCGATCATCTGTTTTTGGACATAGTCATACTAATTTATTATAGCACAGAATCCTCTGGGTTTCTATAAAATGGGAGAATTAACAAAAAGTTGTGCAGGAAAATATATAAAGAATCAGGAACGCTTTTGTAACAGGCTACGTTTCCTGCTCATTCCGCACGCTTATCATCCGCCACTGCGAAAACTCGCCTTCGGCTCAAACAGTTCGCTCAATGTCGGAAGCTAGTGCAGACCTCCCAACGGAAGCCTCGCCATCGTCACTGCAATTCGTTCCTGATTCTTTCTTACCTCCCACTACTCAAAATTCAAAATCCACATTTTATTATGACAAAAACCACTTCAATCACTCAAATTGAGTTCTTGAAGTGGCTTCCTTTCATTTTTCACCTTATATCATATTATATTTTTTCAGAAGATCTTTTTTCAAATTCTAAAAGATGTTTTGCCTCTTTATCCAGTGCTTCTTCTGCGAGATTTTTTCCAAATCTCTCCAAACATAAATATCGCGGCCTACCTCCCCACCTTTCGCAACAAACAATTCAGAAACAATTCTTCCCTGATAATGGATATCAGCCAGTGCCTGAAATATCTCATCAAAATCAATATGTCCGCGTCCAGGACATCTGCGATTGTTATCTCCTGTGTGCAAACCATAAAGCTTGTCTCCCACCATGTGAATTGCTTCTGAAAAACTATCTTCCTCGATGTTCATATGGTAAGTATCCAGCAATACGCCAATATTTTGTGCATCCACACGTTTTACATAATCCATCGCTTCTGCTGCCGTATTCAGAATACAACCCTCATAACGATTAACTACCTCTACACAGTAAGTAACCCCATAGTCTGCTGCTGTTTTACAATGCTTCTCATGGAATCAACAGACCGCTCAACAATAGGTTCTTTATTTCCTGACAAATCTTCTCTCGGCACACATCCCCAGCCAGCATAGCTGACTCCCGAAATAATTTTTCCATCCATAAAGCCTACTCGTTCTACAATATTTTTCAGGTACTCAATTCCGCGTTGACGCACCATTTCATCTGCACTTGATACATCATATTTAGGATCCAGACCCAAACTGTAGGTCAACTCCACATTTTCTTCCTGCGCCATTTTTTAAGTTCCTGCATTCGCTCTCGGCTCATGTTCAAGAGAGCCTGAGCTTGAAATTCCAAAACATCAAATCCCAATTTTCCTACTTTGCGAATATATTTTCCATGATCACAATCCCAGTTTTTTTCCCGAAAATTGATGAATACACCTAACTTGTTCATTAGCTTTCCCTCCCGCTGTCAACCTTTCTTCGGAAACCACTTGTCATATTCATTGCAAAGCGGGTACAGAACCGGCTCGTCCTCCTCTATGTCCGCAAAGCGTGCTGTCGGCTCTGCAAAATAATTATCTGTATTATCATCATTTACTTTAGAAACTTCCCCGCTAATAAGCTGGTCCGTCCCCTTTTTAGCTCTAAAAGTATGATTTACAAAAGGATCAAGGCGTACGCTGTTTCCTCTTGAAACATAAATAGACTCACCTGCTTTTGCAACACACGGGATTCCATCGCTGTAATATGTTACATCGCTTTCATAGTCCACACTTCCATCCTCTTTGCTTAAGTAGAAGCGCATTTCCATGGTTCCTTCACCACGATTAATAATATCCTCTGTTTTTCTATATGATAATGAATAGGTAATCTCTGTCCATCTTTAAAAATAAGGATTTTTTTTTTCTGCATAGGGCGATCCCACGCCGGGCTTCCCAATTTTCCATTTCGGATTGTAAACAAAATGGCTCCTATCTCATCAAATCTTCCGCTTCCAAAATCTGTAATATCCCATCCTGCCATTACTTCTCTCAGCGTATCAATTTTATCCTGGTTTTCTCGCCATTCATCCATAGTCCAATACGCAAATCGCGGAAGCTTAAAATTATTTTTGTCTAAAAGCTCAATTGCCCATTTAATTGCTGCATTAATTTCTGACCGTTTCATAGTTTTTGCCTTCTTTCTTATAAAATGTGAAAAATATCTTCCATAGGAGCCCACCATTCTTCATCAGTTGCGCTTTCTACCGGCATCTGACAAGGATCTGTAAAAGTAAGCCATCTCTTATTTTCCTCGTCCGCCGCTAATTTTTTCATATCCTCTTCGTAATTATCTCCTACATACTCAAAATACTTAAAAGAAGTCCATCACGATAAAAATTGTAAAATTCTGCATGTTAGCTTCCCTTTGTTTTTCAACAATAGAAGGCCAAATTTCATCATGCAGTTTCCTGTATTCCTCATACTTTTCCGGCTTTTACCTTAATAACTTCTCCAAATCTTTTCATGTCGCATCTCCTGTAAAATTTAAATAAAATATTCTCCAATTTTGGCTGAAATCTTTTCGCCTGACTGCGCAAAAAAATTCTTCACCCTTAAGCTCAGCTACAATCTGTTTTTTTCTTTAAAAATCAGCATTCTTCTTGATAATGAAATAACTTCATTCATATCCGAAGAAATTAAAATAACTGCTTTTTGTTCCTCCTTCGCCAATTTCCATATCAAATCATGAATATATTCTTTTGCCCCAATATCCACACCTACCGTAGGCTCGTCGATAACAATAATGTCACAGTCTGCTGAAAGCCACTTTGCAATGCTAACTTTCTGTTGATTTCCTCCAGATAAGCTTCCTGATTTCGTAGCCAACTTAGGAGTTTTTATTTCTAATTTTTCGACATACTTCCGCGCATTTTCCGTTTCTGCTTTATGATTGATAAGTGGAATTCCGTTTTATAAAACTTATCCAACGAATTCATACATATATTCATTTGGACAGAATTCTGAAGAAATAATCCTTCTTCTTTTCTATTTTCTGTTACATATCCAATCTTATATTTGTGAAGACTTTCTGATAAACTTTTCAGCCTAACCTTTTTTCCATGCACATAGACATCTCCCTCGTCCATGTAATCCACTCCAAGAATTGTCCGAATTAATTCTGTCCTTCCAGAGCCGACCAGGCCATACATACCAAGAATTTCCCATTTTTCACCTCAAAACTCATGCCATGAAAACCATGATATTTTGAGCCAATATTTACTGCTTTTTAAAGCAACTTCATGATCTTCCGCATCAAGGCGTCCCTTATATTCAATAAAAGGCTTTCTCGGCCAATCATCATACGCACCATTTTGTCGCGGGTCATATTCTCCATGAGTTCTGTTCCTACCAACTGTCCATCACGAAAAACCGTAACCTTATCACAAATTGCTGAAACCTCCTCTAATTTATGCGAAACAAATATGATGGCTACTCCCTGCTTTTTTAATTTTCGCATAATTTCAAAAAAGAATATCTGCCTCATACTGTGTAAGGGAAGATGTAGGCTCATCTAACATCAACACCTCTGCCTCTGTGCTCAGTGCCTTCGCAATCTGAATCAATTGCTTATGTGCAGCGCTTAAATGTCGCACAGGTGTTGAAGGTGAAAAATCCAGCCCAACCATATCCATATATTTTGCAGCTGTCTCATTCACTTTTTCCAATTTACGAATCCCCTTTGGTGAAATTCGTCCAGTTTATCTAAACAAATATTTTCCGCAATGCTGCTGTTTGGAATCAGATTGATTTCCTGGTTTACGATACTAATATGATTATCCACGGCATCTTTATAGCCATTCAAATGGAGCGTTTTACCGTCCAAAACCACTTCTCCACTATCCGCTTGATAAATTCCGCATATAATTTTCATCAATGTACTTTTTCCAGCTCCATTCTCGCCCAAAATTGCATGAATTTCGCCATTAAGGAAATCAACGGAAACATTCTGTAAAGCTTTCACACCCGGAAAAGATTTTGAAATATTCTTTAATTCAAGCATCTGCAATCCTCCGTTAATTTTTTACTGTATATAATCCAGCCAATAGACAACCAACAACTTTTAAAGCTACTTTTGTGTATGAAACCTTTTTAGGGGACGCGGGCTATGACTTTTTATCATGCAATCTATAGCCCGCAAACAATTCCAATACACCAACTTAGCAAGTCATGAACATTTTCATTATTCAGCTTTTTTAAACCAATCTGTCTCAAGAACACTGATTAACTCTGCTGCCTTTTTTCTCAATATCTGCCTGCCACGTATCTGAATTCTCACTGTCAATAAAAAATATATCCTGTATCAATGAACTGTCCAAACTCATTGGGCTCCCAGCCATCCTGAAGCATGCAGAGAATCATAGAAGAAACATAACCCATAGCCCATCCATTCTGTGCTACTGTATAGTCGATCTGGCCCGATGCAATCGCATTCATAACTTCATTAGACTGATCCATAGTACCTGCATAAATGTGCTCTGCATCCGGATTTGTACCATAGTAATCAGCAAGCGCATTTGCCAATCCCTGAGACGCAGTTCCGCCTGTGGTAATAATTCCTTAATACCACTATTCGCAGTCAGAGCATCTGAAATTTTTTCATATCCCTGGTCTACAGTCGCAATATCTGCTACAGTTTGTACGATAGATACGTTTTTCATACTCTGCAACTGCATCTTCAACACCTTTCTGTCTCTTCTGTGTATTAACATCACTTAACTGTTCCAAAACGTTGACAATTTCGCCTTCGCCTCCCATAAGCTCAATAAGATGCTTCGTAGAATTGTACGCCTGTACATATACATCCGACGCCAGAGTTGCTGCTGATTCCTGTGGATCATCCATTAATCCTGCATAGTTTACAACTTTTCCGCCTGCATCATAGATTTCTTTATACAATGCATTTGCTCCGGAAGTATCCGCGCCAAAAATAAGGAACAAATCATATCCTTGTGCAATTTTGCCTCTACAGACTGATTTTTCTACATCCTGCGTCCACTCTGTTTCCTACCATCCACTCAATGTCTACGCCATAATCTTTTTCAAAAGCTTCCAGGCCTTCAAGTACATAGCTGTCAAAAAAAGTATCCGGTGCCGGCCAATAACAGCAAAGCTTATAATCTGCAGGGTCAGATTCCATTTTCCAGGTATTATTTTCCGCCGCTTTCTTTGTGTCTACATTTACGCTTACTTCTTTTTCCTCTGCAACAACAGTCGCTGCACTTCCAGCAATCATAGTAGCCGCCATAGCCATTGCCAATACTCGTTTCTTCATTTTGTACATTTTCTGTCCCTCAATTTTCATTTTTTAGTTCATGCATTGCTTTGATGTATCTTGGTATTTATTTTCAGAGACGAAGTCCCCTATTTACGCCTCTGTTTAATAAATTCAAAAAAATTTAACCCATTTTTGAGATACCCTTTGTACGGATACTCTCCACAGATACCGCTAAAAGAATAATCGCTCCAAGAAACGCCTGTTCATAATAAATATCCACATTCATCATGGTCAGACCATTTCGAATCATCGTCAAAATCCAGGAACCGCAGAAGAAACCAATAGCGGTAAAATTTCCTCCACTCAGATTAATACCTCCAATAGCACAGATTGCAAAAGAATAAAGCATCCAGTCCTCTCCTGTAGAAGACACTGCGGTACCTGTTCTGGAAGCCCAGATTAAAGCAGCTACACTCGCTAATACACAAGAAATCGTATTACAAGCAATTTTCACTCTGTCTGTGCGAATACCGGAAAGTGCTGCCGCTGATTCATTTCCACCTGTTGCAAGAATGTCTCGACCAAAACGCATCTTTTAAAGAATACCGCCAAAAAAATCACAAAAATAATCATGATAACAAATAATCCGGAAGTAGGTCCTACCTTACTTCTTCCGAGAAGCGTAAAATTCTGAGATAGTTTATAAAGCATATCCATGTGAAACGCCAATCGCAATCCCTTCATACACAAAGGACATAGCCAGTGTGATAATAAATCCGGATAACTTCAGTTTTACAACCAGAAAACCATTAATCAAACCACACACAGCACCTACAAGTAATGTTAATAAAATAGCCAGAGGGGTTGGAGACCAAGATCTTGCACTGCCAGTCCAAGCACAACCGAGGACAGAGCACCAACTGCTCCAACCGCAAGGTTCATTCCTCCAATAACAGCAACCATCAACTGCGCACCGCAATAAAGGCATATACTGCTGCTGTTCTTGACAGATTAAACAAATTGTACTGCGTCAAAAGGCTTCCGTTGTAACTGCAAAAACTACAACCAGTAAAAACAATTGCAACCACTGCGCTGGACCAGCTCTGCAAAAAGAATTTTTTCATTGTGTTTTAAAATTTGACGTAGACTTCTTCTCCATGTGTATTCTCCTTTTTTAATTTTGTTTTTCCTCCGGCTGGCCACACCCAAGGATTTCCGATGTAATTACTTAAATATCTTAAGTTATTTATTAAAAAGTAAGAGGAAGTTGTTTTTCCTCTTTTTATTAACTTAAGTTACCTAAGTTATAGTCAAATTATATATCTTATCTATTTTTATGTCAATACTGTATTTACTTTTTCGTGTATTTCACTCTATTTTTCTATCATTTTTTATACAAAATACCGAAACGGGATGCATAAAACACATCCGTTTGTTTTTTTTATTATTCAGTTTTTATAATTAATACAAAAGACAAAGCTTCAAACTCCCATCCAGAATCCTGGATCATCAGAGTTGCACCTCTGGCACATTCAAATCCTCTTTGCTGCCTGGTAAAATTGCCACATGCCTTCCGGCCAGCTGCATTTGTCTTTCCCGGGTATACTTTTTTATTCTATTAAAAAATCATCCCCGTTTCTCATCAAACCTCCGCAAAGATAAATCGTGTCCGGATCCAACATGTTAATATCCGTGGCAAGCGCAATACCGATATACTTTGCTGCCTGATCAATAAGATTCATTGCAATCTCATCCTGAAGGGCTGCTGCATCAAACACCATTTTTGCCGTAATACTTTCGATATCATCCTGACACATCTTCTGAAGAATAGTTTTTTTTCTCCATTTTTACAATTTGCTGCGCTTGTTCCGCTATTGCACGTCCCGAAGAAACCGCCTCCAAACATCCATTATTTCCACACAAACAGACAGGCCGCTAGGATTTACAATAATATGTCCTATTTCTCCACTTGTACCGGAAGATCCATAGTATACTTCTCCATTAGAAATAATTCCAGATCCGATTCCATATCCCAAACCTACGCAAAAAATAGTGGAATCCCGATTATTTCTTCCAGGTCTTGTCTCCCATCGCGCTTGTGCACGGTTGGCATTTCTTACAATCATGAAACGGCGAAAGCTGCTCTTTTGCCCATTGTTCTAGCGGAACATCCTTCCACCCAAAATCGGGAGAAAAATTACTGTACCTGTATCCGTTTCAATCAATCCCGGCATTGCTATACATACGCCTACAATCGTACTTGCATCCACTGCAGATTTTTTCAGTGTACTTTTCACTTGTTCGCAAATGTGTTCCACACACTTCTTTGGTTCTTCCGGCGTTTGTGTAAGCTGATTTGTGCTGGCAATAACTTCTCCATCCTGCCCTGTCACTGCTACTCTTGTATGAACACGTCCTACATCCACACCAACATACCGAAAATGACTTCCACAAATAGAAAGTACTTCTGGATGTTTTCCCACTCCTGAACCCGTTTTTCCTGCTGATTGAATGATTCCATGACTAAGTAATTCCTCCGTAATAGCCATAACAGCCGGTATACTAAGCCCCACCATCTGCGCAATAGCTGAACGGTTAATCGGTTGATTTTCTTCAATGCAGCTTAAAACGTTTCGTTTATTCATATTTCCTATGTTTTTTGTGGATACTCAAATACCTTGTGATTGTAATCCCCGCCTCTCGTATAATAATTATGCCTGCACGTCAATCAATATCTTCATAGCTGTCTCTCGGTTCTCATCAATATACTGATATGCCTGCAGATAGTCCTTTGAAGCAAAAGGTCTTTGTCATAAGCGGACGAAGCTTGATTTTCTCCTCCTCAACAAGCCGAATTGCTTCCAGATAATCCTCATTGCGATACATCATTGTAGTGTTCAAATCCAGCTCGTGGTCATTTAATACCGCCAGATCTACATTTGCCATTCCTGCATAAACAGCCACTAAAATGATAGTGCTTCCCTTTCTTGCATACTTAATTGCCTGCCCCATAGTAATATCATTTCCTGCACAGTCATAAATCACATCTGCCTTATCCGGACCAAAATACTTAAGCATTGCTTCTCCGAAATCTGTATTTTTGGTGTTGCATACAAAGTCGATCCCACATTCAGCCGCTTTTTCAAACGGACATCGCTAATATCCGTAATCATAACACTTTGAGCTCCCATAGCCTTTGCCACCTGGGCGACAAGGTTTCCCTATAGGACCAGCTCCCAGCACTGCAATCTTCATTCCTTTTTTACATCTCCAGCTCTGCATACAGCATGGCATGCTACTGCAAGAGGCTCAATCATAGCACCTTCATTAAAATCCATTGTTTCTGGAAGTGGCGTCACTTTACTAGCATCCACAGAAAAATACTGAGAAGCGGTTCCAGTATCCTGGAACCCCATAACTTTCAACTCTTCGCAGAGATTATATTTTCCATGCGTACATGGATAGCACTTTCCACAAAAAATCTGAGGCTGTATCGTAACTTTCTGACCAACAGAAAAGTCCGTTACCCCTTCTCCAAGTTCATAAATACTGCCGGAAACTTCATGTCCTTGCGTAACCGGGTATTTGGTAAAAGGATGCTTTCCATGGTATACATGGATATCTGATCCACAAATGCCAATTTTTCATAATTTTAACCACAACCTGTCCCTTACCTGCTTTTGGCATGGGAACCTCATGAAATTCAATCACTCCTGGAGCTGTCATTACCTGCTGTAACATAATAACCACCTTTCTTTTGTACAAATTACAAAATAATACAAAAAAATTATTGATTTTTTAGATAATATGTTATATTGATAATAACTAATGTTCCTTAACCTATTATGAGTATGACAAAATTAAGAGTGATTGTCAATGTCTCATATTATTTTTTAACCAATAACTTAACTAACTTAATTAAAAGGGAGGTCTCTATGAAATCAAACTACTTGCAAAATATGTTCTCTCTGGAAGGTAAGGTTGCCCCTAGTCACCGGCGGCGGTCGTGGAATTGGTCAGGTAATTTGCCGGGGAATTGGCTCGTGCCGGCGCTGACATTGCTATTTTTTCACGCTCGGGTGCAAAAAGAAACCGTAGCTCTTATTGAAGCAGAAGGTGGTAAAGCACTGGATATTTTAGCTGATGCAACAGATGAAATCAGTGTTAAAAATGGTATGGAAAAATTATGGAAATGTATGGCAGACTTGACATTGTAGTAAACAATGCAGGAGTTTGCTATCATAAAGACGCTTTTGAAGCTACTGTCGAAGAGTGGAGAGAATGTCTGGATATCAATCTTACAGGTGAATACATTGGGTGTCGTGAAGCTGCCCGAATTATGATTGCAAATAATTTTAAAGGAAGTATTATAAATATTGCTTCTGTTTCCGGGCATATCGTAAACATTCCTCAATGTCAGGCTGCATATAACGCTTCTAAAGCTGGCGTTATTCATATGACCAAGAGTCTTGCCATTGAGTGGATAGACAAAATATTCGAGTAAACTGCATCAGTCCCGGATATGTGGCTACCCCCATGTCCATTGATCCCGACTTTGTAGAGCCGGAATTGATGGCAGCATGGCAGCCGTTATTCCCCATGCACCGTATGGCAAAACCAGAAGAACTTTGTGGCGCAATTATTTGGCTCTGCAGTGAATCTGCCGGATATACCACCGGTGCAGACATCATCATTGATTTGAGCTTATGGGGTTGTCTAACCTGTATTTCCATTTTTTTCCAAATGGTTTATATAACGTATATAGTATAGTTTCTTTGTGAAGAAAAAACAAGGTCTTTATAAGTAATTCCACTGTTTTTACTTGAATTATAAAAAGGGACTGTCAAAACCAGCTCCATTGGATTTGGACAGTCCCTTCTTTTTCATCTTTCTTCTGTCTGTGAGATCAAATACTGGTAAACATCTCTTTTGGTAAGCCCCGGTCCTTTGCCGCAAGCTTCATGGCTTTTTTCTCTGATGGCCTGCTTTTTCATAAAGCGCCACATGTTCTTCAATGGAAATCTCCTCCCAGGAGGATTTCTTCTCCGCTGCAATATCCTGACGGCTTCTTCCTTTGATTACCAGAACGCACTCACCAAGCGGCTTTTCCTGGCTGTAATACTCTATCAGACCGGAAATCGTTGTCTGAAAAGCCGTCTCGTGCTTCTTGGTCAGTTCTCTACAAAGAGTCATCCGGCGGTCTCAAGGCTCTCCAAAAGCTCTCCCAGCGTCTTTGTAAGCCTGTGGGGCGCTTCGTAAAGAATGATCGTTCTCGTCTCGTTTTTCAGCTCTTCCAAAATGGTACGCCGCTCTTTTTTTGTCTGGCGGGGAGAAATGCCTCAAAGGCAAACCTCCTGGTGGGAAGCCCCGATATGGTAAGCGCCGTGATACAGGCCGAAGGTCCGGGCAGGGAAGTCACCTCAATCCCGGCCTCATGGCACATCGCCGCCAGCTCTTCTCCCGGGTCAGAGATTCCCGGTGTCCCGGCATCTGTGATCAGAGCAATATTTTGTCCCGCAAGCATCTTCTGTACAAGCACACGGCCACTTTTCGATCTTGTTGTACTCGTGATAGCTTGTCATAGGCGTTTTGATCTCAAAATGATTCAGCAGCTTAATACTATTCCTGGTATCCTCCGCTGCAATCAAATCTGCTTCTTTTAAGGTACGCACGCGGAGCGTAATATCCCCCAGATTGCCAATGGGCGTTGCGCACAAATATAATTTTCCGCTCATAATATGTCCTCTTATCATCCCGGCAGTGTCTGTCTGCAGATGGTATCCTTATGGTTTTCCATAGATCTCAAGGATCTCCTTGGTGTACACACCGGGACGCTCATAAACAATCAGCGGGCGCTCCACCGTAATGTGCGGATTGCCTCCCTTGCGCGCCTCAATGAGCACCATATTGGGCTCTTTGTCGATGTAGGGATACACCAGCTGCATCCGCTTCGGCTCCAGCTTGTATTTTGTCAGCACACTCATAATTTCCTGCAAGGCGGAAGGGGCGATGCACCATGATAAAACCGCCCGTTGTCCGTCAGAATCTGGCTGCCTGGCTCACCACATCTTCAAAGTGCAGAAATTTCATGCCTCGGGCAATCGCCTTGGGAACATACGTATTTTTCAGCCCGTGTTCCCCGATCATATACGGCGGATTACACGTCACCACATCAAAAGAAGCCGCCCAAAAATCTTCCGGCAGCCTCCCTGATATCACCCCTGTAACACCGAACCCTGTCCTCAAGACCATTATACCTCACACTACGGTCAGCCATCTCCGCACACTCATGCTGGATCTCCAGCCCCGTGAAATGCTCCCCATCCGTACGATCAGAAAGCAAGATCGGAATGATCCCCGTACCGGTCCCCATATCCAGCGCAACCTCACCCCTCTTCACCCGGGCAAAACCAGACAACAGAACCGCATCCATCCCAAAGCAAAACTTCTTCGGATCCTGGATCACAAACAACCCATTCTGAAGATCATCCACACGCTCACCGCAATAAACCAGATCACTTCTCATTCATCTGATTTTTGTTCCTCGTGGTCAGCAGAACCACCCTTACCCTTTTTTCTCTTAGGGCGGAACCTCAGATCACGGACCGGAAACTCCTGGATCTCCTTCTCGTCATTCACCTCAACCACGATCTTAACCATCTGCCTGAGAACATTCACACTCTGGACCGTACCCGAAACACCCTGCGGCGTCGTTACCATATCACCGATACCCGGAAGATTCCGGTTCAGCTCCTCATAAGTCTCCTGCTCATTCTTCAGACAGCACATCAGTCTTCCACAGACACCAGAAATCTTCGTCTGGTTCAGAGAAAGATTCTGCTCCTTCGCCATCTTGATGGAAACCGGCGCAAACTCCGAAAGATACGTATGACAGCAAAGCGTCCTTCCACAGATACCAATACCGCCAAGGATCTTCGTCTCATCACGGACACCGATCTGACGAAGCTCGATCCTGGTCTTAAACACAGACGCCAGATCCTTAACCAGCTGCCGGAAATCAATACGGCCATCCGCTGTAAAATAAAACAGCACCTTGTTATTATCAAAAGTATACTCCGCATCGATCAGCTTCATATCAAGCCCATGCTCACGGATCTTCTTCTTGCAGATCTTAAAAGCCTCTTTCTCCTTCTGGCGGTTCTCAGCCTCATGGTCCTCGTCCTCCTTCGTTGCAACACGGAGAACCTCCTTCAGCGGATGGACCACCTCGTCCTCCTTCACGCTGCGCGGCTCCAGGACAACACGGCCATACTCCACACCACGGGCAGTCTCCACGATCACATGATCGCCGACCTTCACCTTATAATTCTTAGGATTAAAATAATAAATCTTACCAACGTTACGAAATCTGACTCCAACTACCTTTTCCATTCTATTTCTCCCTAATTGTCAGGAACAGGAGCTCCAGGGCAAGTTCGAGATTAACATTGGCACGGAGACGCACCTTCGTCTTCTCCAGTGCCTCAAGGATTTTTTCGATATTCTCATAAGAACGCTCGCTGGCCTGCTCTCTGATAAAATTAATCTCCTGTTTAAAAACCAGGTTGTCAATCTCCTGTGTTGCCTTAAACATCAGGACATCTCTGAACCAGAACTGGAAAATATCCAGATAATCATTGATATTATTCTTATCAGCAGTCAAAGTCTTGATCGCCTCTGTCAGCTCATAAACCTCCATGGAATTGGCATATTTCAAAATCTTCAGGGCATTGGCAGTCATATCTGCAAACTCCTGAGAAGTCGCAGCCTCCTTCGCCTTGCCAATACTGCCCTGTGCAAAAGATGCATCAATCTCCGCCTGATAATCCGGCACATGAAGATGCTCCATCAGATATTTCTTCACAAGACTGTCATCCACCACCTTCAGATCCAGACGCACACATCTGGAACGGATCGTAGGAAGAAGACTGTCGATATTGCTTGTCAGCAGCATGATCACCGCATATTCCGGCGGTTCCTCGATAGTTTTCAAAATGGCATTCTGCGCCTGCACCGTCATCATCTCCGCATCCGGAATGATATAGATCTTATACGGACTGCAGTACGGCTTGATATCCACATCACGCACAACCTGGTCACGCACCTCGTCAATGCTGATGCTTCCAGGCTTCTCATGAGTTACTGTAATGATATCCGGATGATTCTTGCCGATCACCTTCTTACAGGAATCACAAGTCATACACGGTTCAGACTCTCCCGATTCACACTGCAGCGCTGCCGCAAAAGTCCCCGCAAGAAGCTTCTTGCCGGATCCCGGTTCCCCTGTAAAAATATAAGAGTGGGATACCTTCCCTGTCTCTATCGCATTCTTCAAATGCCTGATTATATCGTCATGGCCGATGATGTCATGAAATCCTGCCATAAGAATCACCTCTTTCTGCCTTTTGTGCCCTCCGTTATACCCGGCGGACATCTTTCAACTAATTATAACATAATCTTCTGTATAAAAAAAACTATTTTTCCTTATTGTACAGATTTTATATAATTTACGATCTCCTTCACACATTCATCCAGATTATGATTCTCAAAACGCTTCCATATACCTGCTTTAAGAATATTTTCCTCGGAAAAATCATTCTGGTCTGCAAGAAAACGCCTGCACATCTCCTCGTACTTCGGCACCTCCTGGGTCTTCTCCCTGGCAAGCGCACGCTCCAGACGCTCTCCGTCTTCCACCTCTATATAAACCGGCCACATCACTTCTTTGCCGTAATACTCCCGAAGCCTCACAAAAGACTCCAGTGTACCGATTCCCAGATAGCTGTCATTACCCACAGACACCTGCCCGTCATCCGCAGTAAAATATGTCCACGGCCCGTAAACCGTCTGATAAGTACGCGCCTCGATCAGCTTCCCGTTTCTTCGGAACTCTTTCAGTTTATTCTCATCTGCAAAAAAATATTCTCTTCCGTTCTCCTCTCCATCCCGGATCGGACGGGTAGTATAGATCACAAGCCGCTTAAGCCCCAGCTCCTGATTCCCCTCCAGCTGTCTGTAAATACTGTCCTTACCGGAAGAGCTTTTTCCCATAATGTAAAAAATCTTTCCCATATGTCTCCTCTGCTGCATATGCGTTACTATACACGCTCTGATCCGTGATACACAGATCCGTCTGCTGCCACGCACCTTACATCTCATTTCTCACAACACACACCGTCTCACTGGTCTGGTCGCTCAGGCCCTGGACCTCAAAGCCCTGTTCCAGGTATCTTCTCACATTTTTTACGAAATGTCCAGAAATCTGTTCCCCCGGAACGATCAGCGGGATCCCCGGCGGATAAAGATACGCAAACTCCCCGGACGTCCGTCCGATACACTCATCCAGCGGACACCGCTCACTCTCCGCATCCATAGCCTGGGAGATCCGCATGATCTGCTTCATTTTTCCGTTTTTCAAAGGCTCCTTCTCCACAGCCTCTTCTCTGTATTTTAACGATTCACGGCGGTCGATCTCTTCAATAGCATCACAAAGCCGCTCAAAACCCTCCGCCGTATCACCCACAGCCGCCAGCGCCAGCACATAATTCTCCGCCTCCATCTCCATTTCCAGATGAAACTCTCTCCGGAGGATCTTGTGCAGCTCCCGGCCGTTCAGCGAACTGTTCACAGTAGAAAGCAATATCTTGGATCTGTCAAAATCAAAAACTCTCTGGCACTCACAGGCCTGCGGCGTTACCAGCCGGATATACTTACACTCGGAAAGACGCCTGCGTGCTTTTTCCAGATTCTCCGTAAACACACGGAACATCTCATCCCCCTCACGCTCCAGCTTATCCATGCACGCATCAATGCTGCTCATAAGAATATAAGAAGGACTGCTGCTCTGATAGATTCCCAGAAAACGCTTCAGTTTTTCCCGGCTCACACGATCACTGCACAGGTGGATCACCCCCGTCTGGGTCAGACAGGGCAGCGTCTTATGCACACTGTTGATCACCACATCCGCACCAAGCTGCGCCGCAGACACCGGAAAATAATCCGAAAACCGAAAATGCGCCCCGTGAGCCTCATCCACGATCAGCGGCACACCATAGTGATGCGCGATCTCCGCGATCCTCGCCACATCCGACACGATCCCGTCATAAGTCGGCGAAGTGATCAGCACCGCCTGGATCTCCGGATTTTCCGCCAAATACATTTCCACACGGCCGGGTGAAATCCCTCCGTTTATCCCCAATTTCGGATCTTCATGTGGATAAATATACGTGGCACTCAGCTCCCGCAGATAAATCGCATGGTAAACCGCCTTATGGCAGTTCCTTGCCACCAGGATCTGTCCTCCCTTATCCACAGGCAGACACCGCCGCCAAAATCGCCGCCGTGCTGCCATTGACACTGAAAAAAGTTTCTTTCACTCACGAAAAGTCCGGCCGCGCGTTCCTGCGCCTCCTTCAGGAGCCCCACTGCATGGTGAAGATTGTCAAAGCCGTCTATCTCCGTAAT